>JGI24796J26693_1000758_pt1 | contig 20377 bp, 16 predicted proteins | sample PinacodermFT_FD_26693 | JGI IMG/M metagenome (IMG submission 26693)
GTAGGGGGCAGAATCGTACGCTAAGGCCGCTATCTACGTTTTGGCCACCGGTATTCGCCGGTGAGCAGGATGTGGGCCCACCCAAGGGGTGAGATGTGGGCCAGTAGCTCGGGCTCGACGGTCAGGCCGGCGTGTTTCCGATGTCCAACCGCTTCGCCGAGATGGGCGGTATTCCAGTAAATGACGATGGCGGCGAGCAGGTTGAGCCCGGCCATGAGGTAGTGCTGTCCTTCGCTTGCGCGGTCGCGGAGTTCGCCCTGGCGCCCGATGCGGAGCGCGTTCTTGAGCGCGTGATGAGCCTCGCCCCTGTTCACGCCGTGCAACTTCCATGTAAGTCCGCGCAGGCGGTCCGCGGACCCGTCGGTGCTAGCGTCATCTATGATGACGATCTCGACATCTTTGAAACTTTGCTTGCCCGTTCACTGGTCCCGCGCCGGAGGCCACTGCCGCCTGTGCAGTTCAGCTCGCAACTCTTCTAGCTCGGCTGCCGCCTTTTGCCGCCGCCGCTCACTTTCGTCGGGTACCACCAGGTAGCGCCCTCTAGAATGACCGTTCCCGGAAGGCTCCGTCATACCTAGCAAGCTGCGAAGTTCCCTGACCTCCGACTCCAAGGAGCGCCGCACTATCTCGTGCTCACTGAAGTTAAGCAGCCATTCCCTCCTTGCGGGATTGTAGAACCGCAGCCGAGTCTTGTACCATGGGTCTTCCATCTTCCAGCATAGGTCGAGCAACAGCAGAGCGCTGCGTCCTCGCCAGGTCCCATCGGCATCCACGGTTACGGGCAGCCGTTCATAGCTGCCGTCTACAATGCGCTCTCCGACCAGGGCCTCTCCAAACACCACCGTCCCTTCGGTGGGATCGAGCCGCCAGTATTCGGTCACGCCCAGCCGCTCGTATAGTTCACGCTTGGCGGCGAGTTCATTTTCGGATGGATCGGGCGGGAAGAAGGGATCGGGAATGGATGCGACCTCCAATACGAAATCTGGAGCCTTGCCTACCCGCCAAGTCATAAACACCCAGTCTGCGATGATAGCCGCCGCGTCAACTCCGATGGTAATGTGGAAGTCGGCGGCAACTCGCGCCTCCGGATTGTTCATCTCGTAGTAGATGTAACTCCTGCGGTCAATCAGTACATCAGGAGCGTCCGACGGGAAGACGCCATTGTAGTTGAGGACGTAACCTATCTCACGGACTATCTCAGACTCGAGAATGGACTGGAACACGGTTCCGTCATCTTTGTCAGGATAGAAGACATCCGGGTCGTCGCCGGCAGGAATTGTGTAAGGCAGCATGTTAGCGAGCTTCACCGAGCCGATTACAGGTAGTCTGATGCGACGCTTTCCGTCATAGCGAAGTTGCGCCACTCCCGAAGCCGTCCTGAACGAACCAGCACCCGTGCGAATCTTCTTCCTGAACCTTGGCGGTCCGGCAGGATGGATGGGGTCTCGCCAGTTCTTCACGGCAGTGCCGAAGTCCATGAAGGCGCCTTCCTGCACGCGACTCGCAACCTCGGTGACGAACGGGTAGTCTTCTCGCTTGCAAGCGTTGAAGGCTTTGTAGAGGTCCTGCCAGGACGGCCAGGGCATACGGTTCGTGCCTGCCCGTGAGGCGGATCGGGACTGCGTATCCGGCAGGCATCCAGCCCTCCGGACAGGATGACCTGCTTCTGTGGTTATTCCGCGTGTGTTGCACTCCCATGTTCGCATTATACCGTATTCAGAAAGAGCAAATCCGAATGTCAACAGGCCTTAGTGCAATATCAGGGATCCGTACCTGGGCCACGGCGCTATCTGTTGGCGACATTGCGCTGAGACCTCCGAAACAAGCGCCCGAAGAGCCGGATCGCACCCTTAAGTGGAGCTACGAACGTCGTTTTGCCGACCCAGATGCTCGCAGCCACCAGGACTTCCAGGTTCGTATGGTATTCGACGCGCTGAAGCTGCAGGATCAGCTCATACCGCCACTCGAGCTCGCGAAGCCTCTGGAAATCCTGCCAGGGTATCTCCGCCTCGGGGTGGGTCAGCCAGAACTTTTTGATCAGCACGACTTCGATTTCAAGCATCCTACGCCGGATATAGAGGAAGGCGAAGTGCTCGGCGAAACGAGGGACATCTCTCGTGATTTCATACGCGAATGCATGCCTTTTCCAATGCTCGAGCAGACCGTCCAGCTGGTCGTACATCTTCTCATCAAGCTGAAAGTCCAGATCTTCCGGCGGTGACGGCCCGATCCAGCCGGCGTTAGCGTCCTCTGTGTCCGCCATCGTCTTGCGCGAAATGGCAAACACCTTTTCGAGGTCTTCCGAAACTTGGTCGTTCCCGAATAGATCAGCTCTGTTCCAAAGTTCTGCGGCCTTGCCCCGCAGTTCGGGAAGCGTAATGCTGACGCCCTGCGGGACGATGACCTCAGTCTCGTCCGCGCCGTGATTATCGTGCCCATCTACTGGAGGTTCTTCCGAAGGGGAATCGTTGGTTTGAGGCGTCTCCTCCGTGCCCGGTGCAGCTTCACCCTGTGTATCCTGCACCGTCTCGGCGCACACCCCGAGCCTCCTCAGGAATTCCGGTTCCAGAGGCAACTCGATATCGTCCACCACCAGAGGCAGTTCTCGCTCGTAGAGGTCCGTGGCGACCTTCTCTATCCACTGCACGATCTTCCGGTGGTTTCCCGGCCCGAAGCCGTTTTCCTTGTAGAGGCTCTGGCTTATGGTCGATTCGGGCACACCAGTCTCAATATGGAACTTCCTCTGGTTGTGCTTCTCGCAGTACTGCTGCGCGAAGAGTTGTACTCGCCTCTTGTAAGAACCGCCGTCCGGGTCGGATGTCATCTCGATCACCTTTCGCTGAAGGCATTCCAGCCGCACTTGGGGATATGAAAACTCGCTCCGAAATTCCGTTTCCCCTCTTTGTTCCTTACATGTTTCCAGCTGTTCTCTGCCGCCCCGTTACGGGTTGCATGGTCTGTGAAGTGAGTGCAGATTTCCATTATTCCACTCTCGCCGGGCCCTACGGGGGTATTACTACCTCCCAGCACCAATACAGATGGAATAATGGAAAGGCGCCGCATCACTTTACGTTGAGGATGTGGCACGCCGTCACAGAGCTCACTTGTATCACCCAAGTTATTACTGTTTGCATTATATCAGAAGCACTGCTGCTTGCCAACGAAAGCGCTATGTGGCATAATCACCGCAAATCAGTCATTGAAAGCCTGGAGGTGCAGATATGAACCATGCGGCTGTGCAGGCGTGTGCAAACGATCTGTTAGATGAAGAGCGAGAAACGTTCATTTCCATCCTGCCCCCATCGGATGTCCCCGCGCCGTTGAGCGGCGCACAGGAAATGATCGAGAGCGCGTGCGCAGAGGAGGTTGTGTCGCTGGAGATATCGGGGGAGGGTGATCGGGCGACGTTCGGCGTTCGGTGTCAGGACGCGGACGCGGTCCGCGGGCAGCTTGAGGCGCACTTCCCCCAGGCACAGTTGAGCATTCCGGGCGTGGACCCGATCCGTCCACGGGAGGGAGAGAAGGCTTTGACGACCGTGTTTACGGTCAAAGGCGCAGAGCCGCTCCCGCTGCGCACTTTCGAGGATGAGAAGGTAGTGAGAGAGGGATCCGATCCCCTGCTGGGAGTCGTAGGAGCGATTCAGAGCCTTCGGGAAGGTGAGCGAGTCCTGACAAGAGGGCTCGTGAGGGGCAAGAGACGAGGCTACTTCGAAAGGTACAGGCACGATGCCTTGTCGGGGCCGGGAGGCGCCAACGAACAGTCCAGGACTGCTGACCGAGACGAGCGGCACACGCAGGGCAACAGCGTATCAGATCCGCTGGTCAGGCTGGGATGGTGCGCAGCCGGACTGGGGATGGTAACGGTTATCGTATTATCGCTCTTCGGCGTCGGAATCCGGGAGACCATGGACTTTCTCAAGGGACTCAGCCCTTCAGAACTGGGGATCTTCGGCGCCGTTTATCTCTTCGCCGCGTTCGCCACGCTCGTCATCTACGAGCTGGTTTCCGCAAGGTTCAGGCCGGATAGGGTCTACTACAACCCCGAGCTGATAAAGGACAGGGTCGACTACTCCCCGTACGACCTTGAAATGCAGGTGCTAGTTTTCGTGCCGGATTCCGACGGCTGGAGGACGCGCGCGCAGGGCATCGCGGCCATGTTCGAGAAGGCCTACGGCGTTTTCGATCGAGAGCTCGGCAGCAGCATCGCCAGACGGAAGGCCTTCGACGGCACTCCGGCTGACGCTTTCGAATCCATTTCGCGAAAGGGCCTGTTCCGTCTGCTGGCGCCGGGACCGAGCAGCGTCATTGGATCGAGAGAGCTGTCGGGGCTGTGGCATCTGCCGGCTACCGGTGTACGACCCCGCAGCATCACGCGTTCCGACTGGCGTCGGTGGCCCGTGGAGAAGCGTCACATCAGTGAGGGAGCTCCCGTCGGCTATACCACGGCGGGTGAGCGGCGGGTGGTCCGGATAAGCGAGGACGCCGCCCGGTCACACCAGTTATGCCTGGCCGCCAGCGGCATGGGAAAGACCACGTACATGACTCGCCTGGTGCACCATGCGATGCGTCTGAAGGCGCGCGGAGAACATTCCGGTGCGATCGTCGTCGTCGACCCGCACGGGGGGCTTGTCGACGAGCTGCTTGGGTTGGTGCCTCTTGAAGTGGCACACAAGGTGAGGCTCATCGATCTTGGTGACGAGAGCCGGGTGGTAGGCATTAACGTTTTGTCCCCCGACTTTTCACTTTCGAGAGACGTCACCGCGACTCTTCTCGTGCGTGCATTTTCCAAGCACTGGGACTTCTGGGGCCCCAATATGGAGGACATACTGTCCCACAGCACCAAGACATTGTACGAGGCCAACTCTAACCCGGACACGGCGCCGGAGGACGCGTACACGTTGCTGGACGCCAGGCATCTGTGGTTAAACGAGTCCTTTCGCAGGAACGTCCTGGCGAGGGTTGATGACGCGAAGATGCACAGGTTCTGGTACGAGGATTTCCCCGTCTACGAGAGAGGAGAGCGTGAGCGGACCCTTAACCCGATCGCCAATCGCCTGAGAGACTACGATGACTCGAAGGTCGCGTCCGCCATCATCGGCCAGAGGTTCTCCACGGTGGACCTGAAGGCGGCTATCCGTGCGGGAGACATAGTTCTGGTTTCCACCGCGGCGCCGTCCGAAGGAGAGGAGACAGCCAACCTGATCGGCTCGTACTTTCTGTCGGCGATCGACCAGATCATCCGGTCCCAGGGTGAACTCGCCCCAGGTGACAGGCAGCGGGTGATGACAGTGGTGGATGAAATGCAGACGGTGCGGGGGGCACCCTATGAGCGTATGCTGAACGAGTGGCGAAAGTTCGGCGGTTCGCTTGTGCTTGCCAACCAGACACTCGCCGGTATAAGAGAGATGTCGCCGTCACTGGAGACGAGCCTGCTTACCAACGTGGGCGTGCTGGTGGGTTTTCGAATCGGTGGCAAGGATGCGGAAGTGCTCGCGCAAGAGCTCGGAAGGCACTATGTGTCGGCGGATGACATTAAATCGCTCGACAAGCATCATGTCTACATCCGTCTCGGACAGGGCATGCATAAACTGCCGCCATTCTCGGCGGAGGTGCGACCCCTAATGTCTAGAAATGAAACGCTGGTCGATGAATTCCGGGCTAAGTCCGCCAGGTACTCGCAGAAACGCGAAACGGTCTATAATCGACAGCAGGCAGAGACCTGGAAGGCTATCGAGATCAATGCGGCGGCAAGCGAGCGGCGCAGACGACGTTAGCTGGCGGCGATACTGCTAAACTCGTGGCCAACGCGGACACACGACGATTCATGCCAATTCGAAATCACCCGACTGTCGACTTATCACCGGAACTCGCGCACCGGCTTCTAGATATAGCGCGCTATCCCTTCGCCACCTCCGCCGAACTGTTCGCCCTCACCGGACGTGCTCTCCAGAGCAACGTGCATCGCAATGTCGCTGCCCTGCGCGATAAGGGAGTGGTCCAAAGCGTCGACCATCATTCGCGCATTAATGGCAGAGCCTCGTCACGCCAATTCCCGGCGTGCGCGGGTCTGAGAGTCCTGAGTGAATTGCTCGGGCGACCGGAGGCCGCAACTCTGCGGGAACTGCCGGTAAGTGCCGAGTGGCAGAAAACGCTTCTCGGCCGCATTGACATCATAGCTCTGGTATATCGAATCGCCGTGCAGGTTGCCCGGTACTGTGCGGATTCCGGGAGTGACGGCCCGGTAGTCGTTCACTTTCCGCGCGACGACGCTCTCGACGGTATAATAAGCTGCGCCGACGGGCGATGGTTCGGCGTCATGCGGCAGGGCTACGGTCTGTCGCTTTCCAAACTGGGTGCGCGCATAGAAGAGCAGGCACGGAAGGCGACCCAGCCGGACACCCTGTTCGTCGCGACTGCGGACCGACTGGGCAGGCCGCCGATCGAGCGCCGAGTCTTCGAGCGGCGCGCGAGGGTCACGGGACTGGTCGCTTTCGAGGACGAAATCCTCGTCCGAGAGGACGACGAAGAGGTTTGGACTCGCCCAGGCTATCATGGCGGCGGGTCGGTCAGCCTGAAGGACGTAGTGATGAACGCCGTCGGATCCGCAATCTACCGGCCCACCATGAATACGTCATACACGAAAGCATCCCGGCCCACATCGTTCGAGAGCCTGCCGGAAAACAGGTGGGCCGAACTGACCGCGGCGGAACGCCTTACTTTCGATGACGTATTTCTTTGGCCGCTGATGGACGTTCGACAACTCGCCGCGCTGCGGGGAGTTCAGTACGCCAACAAGGCGCTGGTGCTAAGCAGACTCGTCGAGCAGGGGCTGACCGTGCGAATGAAGGTGCGTGGCATTCCTCGCGGGCGCTTCGCTCTGTCAGACGGGGGTCTGCGATTTGTGTCGAGCAGAGACCGCACTTCACTGTCGGACCTAAGGAAGCAGTGGAGGCCGGGCTCTGACCGGGAGCCTGCCGGCACGATGCTTGCCAAGATGCAGCTGGAGTGCCACCATACCGAAGGAGTGAACGACTTTGCGGCCAGGCTGATGACCGAACTGGGGACCGGTACCCACATAATGCCAAGCCACAGAGGGATGAGACATTTCACGGACAGAGTCGGTGACTCCCTTGTTAGCCCGGATCTGATCGCTTCCTTCTCCCTGAAGAGCCGTCGGAAGACGCTGCTTCTGGAGTATGAGATGCGCGCCGCCTCTCCCAACCCGATGAGGGATAAGATTCTGCCCTGGCTGCGTTATTTCGGCACGCCGTATCCATGCGAAGACTTCGAAGGCGACTTGAGACTGCTTTTCGTGCTGGCGGGCGAGAAAGAGGAGACCGTCTTTCATGAGGTCACCAGTGAACTTCACCGCAGGACAGGATTGTCCGTCCCGCTCGCGACGACCCACAAGGATCTGCTCGATCAGAGCACCGCCGTTCTTCACCCTCACATCTGGCGGTCATTAGGCCGCCGGCCGGGGGAGCGCACGGCGGCGCTTTCGACAGACTAACGGAGCGGCCTTCCAACAGAAGCACCCGCTCCGCTTCTCGGTACACCTTCGTTGTGCAGCCGCGTCTTCCTCCGTTCAAAATTCAGGTTCATTCTGAAATTCACGGAGGCACTAAGATGTTTCTCGGAGAATACCTGCGTATGGTCAGGGACGAACGGCAGCTGTCGCTGCGCGACGTCGAAAGACTTGCCAGGCAACATCAACTCGGATCAGTCCTCAGCAACGGCTACCTCAGTGTGCTGGAGCGGGAAGGAATCAAGGAACCTTCTCCGAAGGTCCTATACACTCTCGCCGTTATCTACGAGATAGACTACATTGACCTGTTGCGGAGGGCCGACTACATTCCGCCTGATGCCCTTCTGCCCGGTGGACGGGATATGAACTTCACTCTAAGGGGAGTGTCCCGGCTTGATTCCGATCAGAGGAGACGAATCCAGCGCATAATCGATTTCGAATTGCACGACTCCGGCGCGGCGGAAAGGCTCAAACGAACGGAACAGAAAGAGGAGGTATACTGCAGATGAACAGTTTTTACGAACTGGCGAAATACGGTCGCTATTTTGCCGGTCTCTTGATCTACTTTCCCATGGTCGGCAAAACTAATTGTCGCGTATCAAGCCCGACTACCCTGAGGGCAGAGCTATGGCGCAAGGAAACGAAGCCACAGATTCACCAGTCTGAAAGGCACGCAACCGGATGGACGCCGTGCGTATTGAGGTGGGCCAGCCGTCCACGGCTTTGCGCTGGTACAGCAACCGCCTCAAGGGCATAGGGTCAGGTAGAGTAGCACCATGCCGGGTTCATCTTGCGAACCCGGCATCCACCTCTCCTGGCTCGGAAGAAGGCGGCGTTGACACGCAGTTCCGTTGGGACCGGCCCGTCAAGTTGGGTAACCGGCGAGAACATTCGCCGAGACGAAGACCGGAGCGAGCTGAGGCCGAGACGATGACACCAAAACCGCATCCCACAGACACACCAACTCCGCAGGGCGATTTCGTAAGCATCGCTCCGGCGGTGGCGGAGCGCCTTCTCGATGAGCCGTCCAGCCGGTCGGCTCGTGAGCTGCGCTGGGGGCGCAAGGGTTCGTTCCGCCTCAAGCTCGACACCGGCACCTGGAGCGACTTCGAGACCGGAGAGGATGGCGGCGTGCTGGCTCTCGTGATGCGCGAGGAACGCCTCGACAAGGCTGGAGCACTCGCCTGGCTCGAAACTCAAGGGTTTTTGTCCAGCCTGCCGAACAGGCGCGAAAGCGGCAGAATCGGCGCTTACGGACATGTTTCCGGGAAAGCCGTCGCCGCACAATCGCCGTACAGCCCCGCAATCAAGGGCAGCACTACATGACACCTAAACGACACGGAACGGACGCCCTGCGCTGGATACGCAGCCAAATACTGCCCATCGCGGACGCCCATGACCATCCCGTCCGGAACTGGATGGCAAAACGCAACCTCTGGCGGCCCGAGCTGCCGCTTCCCCCTTCAATACGATGGATCCCGGCCGACGCTCCGGTCTTTCGCGGATCGCACTCAGGAATTGGCGCAATCGCGTTTCCGCTCGCTCCGGTCGAGGCCTGGAGAGCAAGTTATCCGGACACTCCATCGCCCTCCGCGGTGCAGCTCGTGTGCATCGATGCCGACGGCGAACGGGCGGACTATGAGAACTCCCAGGGCAATCGCGTGGACAAGCCCAAGTTCGGCAATGCACGTATGTCCGTCTGGACCATCGGCGACGTCCGCGGTGAGAGTGTTTCGGTATGCGAGGGAGCTGCGGACGCCCTGGCGCTTGCTGCAAGGGAACCAGATCCAGTAATCGCCACACTCACGACTCCACGACCGCCGACTGCCTGGCAGGTCGCACTCTCGATGTTCAGCTCGGTAACGATCTGGCCGGACATGGACACCGAGGACGAGCAGGGCCGCCGTCCGGGCCTGGATGCAGTTGTCGCGCTGGCACAGGCCAGAAAACTCGCGGGGCGGTTCATAGAGGTGATGGGAGTGGACGTCGACAAGGATGCGGCTGATGCGGCTATTACGACTCCCTTTGGAGATATTGACATGGACGAACTGAACAGGTTCGCCGAGGACCTCCAGTCGGAAGGAACGGAAACCTTTGAGGCGATGCGATATGCCTCGACGCTGCTGAAGTAAGAACGGAGACGGCCATGACGACGAACGAGCACAACGGACACCTGCCGGCAACCCCGATTGACGTGGAGCCCACCGTTCGCCAACTGGCGGCGCACGAGCTGCTTGCGGCATTCAACGACGCAGGAAAAATAGACTGGGACCTGGTCGAGGCCAACTTCAGAACGGTCGCCGAAGCAGGCGGTTACGATTCTCCTGTCACCGACACGGGCAGGGCGGCGGCGGCCAGAATCAACGAGGCCCTGCTTGCGGGGCAAGAGGTGCTGCCGGCAGACCTCGATGCCGTACGCTACGCCATCGAGCAGGCCCGCAGCACAAGGCAGCTTGAGCTTGAAGACGGCATACCCATCCGTTACTGGCAGGAGTGGCTGATCGAGAACTGGCTGCCGGCTAACTGCGTTGCGATGCTCACCGGCGACGGCGGCGTGGGCAAGTCTCGTCTCGCGCTGCAGCTAGCGTGGGCGCTGAGCGGCGACGGCCAGTGGTTGGGAGAAACCGGACAGATGCCGCCGTCGGGCGCTGACTACGGCATGGGCTTTGAACCGCTTGGCCCCAGAAAGGTCGTGTACGCGACCTGGGAGGACAGCCCCGCGCAGATTCGCGGGCGTCTCTACTGGCTTCAGCAGTCGGACAAGGTCGGCGACGGCCGGAACTTCAAGATCGCGGACATGCGCTCGCGGGGACACCTCTGGGCCCAGACGGAGCGCAGTCCTATTCCCGGACTCACGCCTGCAGGAGAGGAGCTGCGCCTGTCGGCGGAGCAGCACGATGCGAAGCTGCTTGTGATCGACACGCTCGGAGTGGCGAATGGCGCAAGTGAGATAGACCGCGCGCAGGTGGGAGCATTCTTCGCGGACTGGGCGGCGTGGGCCGACGAGAGCGACTGCACCGTGCTGCTGATAGCGCATCCGCCGAAGACGCCGGGTGTCGCATACTCCGGCTCGACGGGCATGCTGGGCGGAGTGCGGGCGATGTGGAACATCGAGAGCGTGAAGCAGGGCTGCCGCGGCGAATGCGACTCTCCGCGCAGCTGCAAATGCGAGCCGGCTTACGCTTACCGCCTGGTCAACGCCAAGCAGAACTACTCGGAGACGACCGGCTCGGTCTGGCTGACGAACAGGCGCGGGGTCTGGATCGAAAGCGCTGGCCGGGCGCCAGATTACGGCAGCGCAGCGGTGCAGCCGGACCAGGACGAAGATGGCACGACTGATATGTTCCAGAAGTCGATTTGAAGCCGGTGCTATAATCCCGCCAACGACTGGAAGGAATCAGATTATGGAACGCACAAGCGAAGAGTCCCTGAAGCTGCTCACTGAGTCCGTGTGGAAAGCCTACGGCGGCGAAGGAGGCTGCCCGCCGGAAAAGATACCGAGTTTCAGCCAGCTCGACGACCTGATTACAACCACCGCCTGGGGCGCTGAGGCCCGGACAGAGTTCTCTCAGCGTTGGCGTGCGGTCGAAGTCGTAACGAAGACCCGCTTCGAGGCTGGCAGCTTCGCGGAACTCGCGCACCTGGCTTGGGAAGAAGCCGAGAAGAGCGACCCCAAAGTGAAGCATCCCCTCGCTCCGCTGATTCACGCGTGGCATGAAGGTCCCGTCGAGGTCCTGCCGGTCAGGGACGCCAACGGCCATCTTCGTGGTGACACGATCATGCCGCGAATTACGATGCGCGACAGCGGCGCACAGGCAGACCGACTATACCTGACGCCAGCGCACATCGGCGTCGATGCGGACGGCTCTCAAATCGCGTTTCCTGGTTTCGGCGAAGGAAACAGGGCAAGCCGTATCCCGGTGCTGCCTGTCAATCTGTACGACTTGGGAGTTCAGGCAGGCGCCAGCAGAGGCGGTAGCGGTGGAGCGCCCGTACCCGCCAGAATGCTCGTTAAGCTTGCGGCAGCCCCGTCTGCTTTCGTGCGGCACGGAGAGAGATTCGTGACATACGCGATAACGCTGCGGGACCTCAGAGACGCGCTGTACCCTCCAACATTTCTTGATGGCAGACCACGCCAGCAATACTCTGTGAGTAGGGTATGGCCGCGCATCCACAACGCAATCAGGATAATCAACCATGACGCCCGTATTCCATTACTCGATCCCAAGACCGGCTACGGCCACTTCCATCACCTACTACGCATCAACGAGAACTTCGGGCGCATAGACCTCGACATGCCAATCGGCGTCGTACTAGACATTCCGCCACATGTTGAGGGCGGAGTCCAGTTGCCCAAGCGCCTAGACCAGTGGGGCGCTGAGAGCGCACCGGCTTACAGAGCGCTCATCGGGCTGTCATTCCTCTGGCACGAGCCGGGACGTACCCATGCGCCTATGGGTGGCAAGTGGATGCGTAAGAAGGGCCTGGACCCATACGATCCTCTGACTGATGATGATGTAATCACACTTGCATATCCCAGCAGCGTGAAAACCAACCGCCGCGAACTAGCGCGCCGAGCCTGGGGCGCCCTAGAAAGGCTCGAAGAGTATGACGAGCTGCGAATAGACAATAGGAGGATACTGCCTCCCGCAACCCCATCAGAGTAGTCCGTGAGCTGAGTATACCCGAAGGGGACACTCACCCATCCGGCTATACTCGAAGGGGACACTTACTATACTCGAAGGGGACAGAAATTATACTCGAAAGGGACGCTTACTATACTGGAAGGGGACACTCACTATACTGGAAGGGGACAGAATCAGACGTTTTCGTATCTGAATTATGAATCCCTACATGTCTACATGCCTACCCCCTACCCTCTACATGGGGAGGGGGTAGGCTGAGACGGAAGAAGCGCTTCCTAATGGTCGCCTTCTCCCGTCTCTCCCTCAATCGACGCGTCAACCAATCACTACACTCAAGCTACATTCACTATCACTGGATGAAACAAATTAAGCGCTAGGGTAGGGAGATATGCCGTGACGAGCAGAGACGAGAACAGGCGACTCGCCGAGGCAATGGGCAAGGACTGCTCTCCATACTGGAGCGAGTACACCAAGGAGATAAGCTCCGTGTTGTGGTCGCCTACCGAGACCGTCTTGTGCGCTTTGGAACCGAACTCATCGAGACGTTGCTCAAACGCAACGGCGGGGGACTCGTGGTTCTCAATCAGCGGGACCTCAGCCCCGAGGAAGAACTCACGACCGACCTCATCGCCATCCTCACTGTCTTTGGAGCCAGGGTCAACGGCTTGCGGCGATACCGTAAGGAAATCAAGGAAGATACGTCTCTACCCGGACGCCGGGCAGAGGGCTGAACTGCGTCGCTGGTTCGGCACTGCCCGCTATGCCTACAACCAGACCGTAGAGATACTGACATCAGAGGACGCTCCGCCCGCCGTCAAGACCAGGATTCGGGACCTAATTCTGCCGGCGCTCCCGTCCTGGCATAGGAGTGCGCCCCGTGAGGTGCTGGTGGGAGCTGTCTTCGATGCCTGCCGTGCGGTGAGTGCAGCGAAGAAGCGCAATGCACAACTCGCACGGGACAAGGCTAAAGGTCATCGCAAGGACGAGGGCTTCGCCCGCGTGCGCTTCCGGTCGCGTAAGAACCCGAGGCAGACGTTCACGGTGCAGGCCAACTGTGTAACTCCCAACGGCATCTACCGCACGAAGCTCGGCGGTATGCAGATGGCGGAGAACTTGCCCGTACCTGAGAACAAGAACATCTGCCGTCTGACCCTTCGATATGGACAGTACCATCTGGCCGTGCCCTATGACGAGAAGCTGCCGCCCCAGCGCGAGAACCAAGCGCGGGTGGTGGCTCTCGACCCAGGGGTGCGGTCCTTTCTGACCTGGTACTGCGCCGACTCGGTGGGCAAGATAGGTGAGGGCGCGTTCTTCAGGATACAGCGTCTGTGCGAGAGGCTTGACGATCTGCTGAGCCGCGCTCAGAAGTCTCCAGCCAAGAGACGCAGGAACATGCGGCGTGCGGCCGGCAGGATGCGTATCAAGGTGGAGAACCTCATCGCCGAGTTGCACAGGCAGGCGGCACGGTTCCTGGTGGGCAAGTTCGATGTGATCCTGCTGCCGACCTTCGAGACATCCGAGATGGTGGAGCGTGGCAGGCGCAGGATAAGGAGCAAGACCGTCCGCAACCTGCTGAGCCTGGCGCATTATCGCTTCGAGATGTTCCTGCGGCACAAAGCCGCAGAGTTTGGCGTTACCGTTCTGAGTGTCAACGAGGCGTACACGACAAAGACCGTCTCGTGGACGGGTGAGCTGCTTGATGACGTTGGTGGCGCGTCTGTCGTAGTGGGCCGGGACGGCGAGCGGATGGACCGTGACTACAATGGAGCGCGTGGGATATACCTGCGCGCGTTGGGAGATACCCCCGCGCTGAGGACTATGTTCTCAGAGTGCGCCGCGAGCGTGGGCAACTCACGTCTCAGCGGAAATGTGAGAGCAGTCGCGTAAGCGCCTGCTCTCGGAAACTCATTGATGTGCAACATTCATCAACGAATTTTTATCGGATACCCATACTGGACCCCAACACTGGCTACGGTTATTTCCATCTTCTCGTTCGTATCAACGAGAACTTCGGACGGATCGACCTCGACATGCCAATCGGCATTGTGCTGGACATCCCACCACAGGTTACTGGCGGAGTGTCGCTACCAATCCGTCTTGACCAATGGGGTGCTGAGAGCGCCCCCGCATACCGCGCACTTCTAGGCTTGTCATTCCTGTGGCACGAGCCAGGGCGCACCCACGCGCCGAAGGGCGGCAAGTGGCTCTGGAAAAGGGGACTTGAACCGTATGAGCCTCTGACGGATGCGGACGCTATTGACTTTGGCATATCCGAGCAGCACCCATGCCAATCATCGCCTGCTGGCGCTACGAGCGTGGTCCGCGCTGGAGAAACTGGAAGAGCACGGTGAGCTGCGAATCGAGAATCGCCGAATCCTGCCACCTGAAGATGAGCCACTCCCGCCAATGCAATCTGATGAAACGAATAACGCAATCTGATGAAACGCTCAATACAATCTGATGAAACAGATTCACCCGTTTCTGTACCTAAATTCGATTTGCCTACATGTCCTACCCCTACCCTCTACATGGGAGGGGGAGGGACAGACGGAAGAGGGACTTCCTTAAGGTCGTCCTCTCCCGTCTCCCTGTTCTGTACTGCAAAAGAAATCACATTTCACAGCTGCCATACTACACTTCAAGTTCAGAAGCAGCCTGTTCCTCTACTGCTTTTCAGAGAGTCATTTGCTTGAAACACGGTGTTGTGATCTGTGCGACAGTCGCCATCACTTTCGCAATCTCTCATGACAAGAGGGATTGCGCAGCGTCTGGATCGAGAGCGCTGGCCGGGCGCCCGACTACGGCAAGGCAGTGGTGCAGCCGGACCGGGGCGAAGATGGCGCGACTGACATGTTTCAGAATTCGATTTGAGGCCGGTGCTATAATCCCGCCAACGACTGGAAGGAATCCGACTATGGAACGCACACCTGAAGAGTCCCTGAAGCTGCTTGCGGAGAGCGTGTGGAAAGCCTACGGCGGCGAAGGAGGCTGTCCGTCTGATAAGTACCCGGAGTTTCGCCAGCTCGATGATCTGATCTCGACGACCGCATGGGGCACCGAGGCCCGTGATGAGTTCTTCTCACGCTGGTCCATAGTCGAGAAGGCAACGACCAGGCGATTCGAGGTCAATAGCTTCGCGGAACTGGCGCATCTTACATGGGAAGAGGCCGACAAAGTTGCGCCTGACATAAAGCACCCGCTCGCTCCACTGATTCGAGCTTGGCAGTCGGGACCGAAGGAAGTCCAACCTGTCAGAGATACGGACGGCAATCTCCGGAGCGATACGATTGCGCCGCGCATCGCAATGCGTGAGAGCGGGGGAAGGACAGACAGACTCTACCTGCCTCCGGCGCACATCGAGCTTGACGGCACGGGCAGACAGACAGTCTTTCCAGGCTTTGGTGACGGCAACAGGACCGGGCGCGTCCCAGTGCTGCCGGTAGAGCTTTACGACCTCGGAGTGAAGGCCGGTGAGCGTAGGGGCGGACGCGGGGCTGCGCCAATACCTGCCCGCATGTTAGTCAAACTGGCCGCCGCGCCCTCGACTTCCGTGAGACATGGTGAGCGATTTGTGACTTACAGTATCACGCTGCGAGACATCAGAGACGCATTGTATCCGCCGGAGTTTCTGGATGGCAGACCTCGCAAACCGGAGACCGTAAGCAGAATATGGCCGCGCATCCGCGAAGCCATCCGTATAATCAACCATGAGGCTCGTATCCCCCTGCTCGATCCGGAGACCGGCTACGGCTACTATCACAACCTACTTCGCATCAATGAGAACTTCGGGCGGATCGACCTCGACATGCCGATAGGTGTGGTGCTGGACATACCACCGCAGGTTAAGGGCGGGGTCCAGCTACCCAAGCGCCTTGACCAGTGGGGAGCAGAGAGCGCACCGGCGTACAGGGTGCTCATCGGACTGTCGTTCCTCTGGCATGAACCAGGGCGCACGCACGCGCCAATAGGCAAGCGCTGGATACGAAAAAAGGGATTGGACGCTTACGACCCAATGACCGACGAGGACGTAATCTCGCTTGCGTATCCGAGCAGCGTAACGGCCAACCGCCGTCTGCTGGTCCGGCGTGCATGGAGCGCTCTGGAGAACCTTGAAGAGCACGGCGAACTGCGGATCGATGCCCGGCGCATACTACCGCCCACAGACGCGCCGTAAGCCCACACTACTATGAATAGGTGTAACGCTCAGTATGGTTAGGTGTAACAAAATCGTCATTTTCCATACCTAAATCACGAATCTCTACATGCCCTACCCCTACCCTCTACATGGGGAGGGGGTGGGGAAGGCGGCAGAGGGGCTTCCTTGAGGTCACCCTCTCCCGCCTCCAGTCTTTAGAATTCCTCCTATTCAGACGCGCGAAGGAAGTGTGAGCAAAGTCGCTCGATAATCGCTCTATCGAGATGATCGACGTCGTTGTTTCATACTTTCCTGGACGAGTTCATCTATTGCCTCATCGACCGCGGGAGTGATCGTTTCTCGAACGAAAGCTGTAACACTCATGCCGCGTTGAGCTGCTGCCTGCTTCAGGCGTGTCGAAAATGACTCAGGCCAGCTAAAGGTTACAGTCTGCGCTTTCTCTTTCACGCGCTTCTGCTTGCCCGGACCGCTGCCCCTGGTTCTGGCGTTCGAGACCTGTTTCATTTCCATCATCATGCCGCCTCCCGGTCACTCTCTTCAACGTTGTTCTCACCAAAAACCAGACCGTACAGGCTCATCACCTCGTCCTTCGCCTTCTGCGTCGCGGCTGGCTCTTCGAGGACGGTCATCCCACCGGCCACTGCTCTCTGAAACACGATACGTTGCCGAATCACCGTGTCGGCAACTCGCAAGGCCTTGGCGCTCGCCAGGGCTTCTCTCGCACTCTCGACATCCGTGCTTGCCGGATGGGTTGAGGCGCAATTTATCACAGCCCAGCTATGAAGGGCTGCGTTCTCTTGCTGCGCTTGCGCCATCCGGGAGTCCATCAGGCCCATTGTCCAAACATCGATCCCGGAAGGGCGAACAGGAGTTATGGCGCAGTCGACCACCTCAAGCGCCGCGCTCATCTCGTCACTATCTCCAGCGCCGATGTCCACGACGACGTCATCGTAGTCCAGTATGGCTGAGCGAAGCATCCGGCCCAGCGAAGTTCCGAAGAACTGGTCCCAGTCAGGAGTTGGCAGACCCAGGGTCTCGCGCTTCTCCGCCCAGTATGCAGAACTGCCTTGCCTGTCAGCATCCAGCAGAAGTACCTTCCATCCCTCCGTGGCGCGTATTCCTGCAAGGTTGACCGTCATGGTCGTTTTCCCTGTGCCGCCCTTTTCGCCCAACACTGCGATAATCATCCAAGCCCCCCTTTCAACTTAAAAGATGTAAATACAGTAATACATCAATACATCAATATGTGAACACGTCATCTAGCGGTTACGATTTACTGGAAGTTTATATTTACGTAAAATCGGAGGTCTAGGTGCGGAAAGTATCAGAAGTTGTAGGAAATCGTGAGATTCTGTTGCTGTCGCCCGAAGGTTGCTTGCTGCACCCATTATAAGTGATGAACACTGAGTATTACTGTATAATGTATTCATGAGATACGTTCCTTCCAGGGAAGCCAGTCGCATACTTGGCGTGCATCCGCAGACACTACGAGCCTGGGCGCGCGAGGGACGCATCGACTACATCAGAACCGAAGGCAACCAGCGAAGATATGACGTCGATTCCTACATCGGGAACGCAAAGCCCACCATCACAGTCTGCTACTGCCGCGTCTCGTCCAAGAAACAGTCGGCAGACCTTGAGCGGCAGGTCGCTTTCATGCGAGCACGATACCCTGACGCCGAGATCGTCAGCGACGTCGGCTCCGGCCTCAACTTCAAGCGCAGGGGACTTCTCTCCATACTGGAACGAGTACACCAAGGAGATAAGCTCTGTGTTGTGGTCGCCTACCGAGACCGTCTTGCGCGCTTTGGAACCGAGCTCATCGAGACGTTGCTCGAACGCAACGGCGGGGAACTCGTGGTTCTCAATCAGCGGGACCTCAGCCCCGAGGAAGAACTCACGACCGACCTCATCGCCATCCTCAATGTCTTTGGAGCCAGGGTCAACGGACTGCGGCGATACCGTAAGGAAATCAAGGAAGATACGTCTCTACCCGGACGCCGGGCAGAGGGCTGAGCTGCGCCGCTGGTTCGGCGCTGCCCGTTATGCCTACAACCAGACCATCGAGATGCTGACATCAGAGGACGCTCCGCCCGCCGTCAAGACGAAAGTACGGGACCTCGTGCTGCCGGCACTTCCGCCCTGGCACAGGAGTGCGCCCCGTGAGGTGCTGGTGGGCGCGATCTTCGATGCCTGCCGTGCCGTGAGCGCAGCCAAGAAGCGCAATGCCGAGCTTGCCCGGGACAAGGCTAAAGATCATCGTCAGGACGAGGGCTTCGCCCGCGCGCGCTTCCGTTCACGGAAGAACCCACGCCAGACCTTCACGGTGCAGGCAAACTGCGTGAGCGATGCCGGCATCTACCGCACGAAGCTCGGCGGTATGCAGATGGCGGAGACTCTGCCCGTACCTGAGAACAAGAACATCTGCCGCCTGACGCTTCGATATGGCCAGTACCATCTGGCAGTGCCCTATGACGAGAAGCTGCCGCCCCAGCGCGAGAACCAAGCGCGGGTGGTGGCTCTCGACCCCGGGGTGCGGTCGTTCCTGAGCTGGTACTGCGCCGACTCGGTGGGCAAGATAGGCGAGGGCGCATTCTTCAGGATACAGCGTCTGTGCGAGAGGTTGGACGACCTGCTGAGCCGTGCGGCGAAGTCGTCGGCCAGAAGGCGCCGGAACATGCGGCGTGCGGCCGGCAGGATGCGTATCAGGATAGAGAACCTCATCGCCGAGCTTCACAGGCAGGTGGCACGGTTCCTGGTGGGCAACTTCGATGTCATATTGCTGCCCACCTTCGAGACATCCGAGATGGTGGAGCGTGGCAGAAGGCGCATACGCTCGAAGACGGTCCGCAACCTGCTGAGCCTGGCGCACTATCGCTTCGGGATGTTCCTGCGGCACAAGGCAGCGGAGTTCGGCGTTACCGTCCTGAGCGTCAACGAGGCGTACACGACAAAGACAGTCTCCTGGACCGGTGAATTGCTGGAGAATGTTGGTGGTGCGTCTGTCATCGTGGGGCGGGATGGTGAGCGAATGGACCGTGACTACAATGGAGCGCGTGGGATATACCTGCGCGCGTTGGGAGATACCCCCGCTCTAAGGACTATGTTCTCAGAGTGCGCCGCGAGCGTGGACAACTCACGTCTCAGCGGAAATGTGAGGGCAGTCGCGTGAGTGACTGCCCTCGGAAACTCATTGATGTGCAACATTCATCAACGAATTTTTATCGGCTCCGATGTCCAAGATTTGCCGGTGGTATAATGGCGACAGTCGGCAACCGCTCAACTCGGTCAGTAATGAGAGGCCCGCGATGACCAACAAGACGACAGCGCTCACACAGGTCAGGGAAGATCTGGAACGATTCCCTGACTTTCCGCCCAGGGACGATATGCAGAACTGGTTCTACCTCCACGAATCCGCCGTCGGGTCAGCCCTCGCAATCCACTTGCCGAACGCTATAGTCGTAAGCGAGGTCCCTGTGACGCCAAGTCGGCCTCGCGGAAGTGACGTCCGGATACCGGACCTGCTGGTGGCGTTCGACAGTGACCTTGCGCTCCTGCGAGAGCAGAACGGCTATGTGATAGACAGCCAGGGCAAGGCGCCGGACTTCGTGCTTGAGGTCGCGTCACGAAGTACGGGCGAGGTTGACTACACGGACAAGCGTGAGGTCTACGAGCGGTTTGGTGTGGGGGAGTACTGGCGGTTCGATCCGAGTGGCGGGGAGTACCACGATGCGGCTCCTGCGGGGGACAGGCTGATGGACGGGGTGTATGAGCCGATAGAGATAGAGGCGCTGGGCGAAGGTCGTCTTCGGGGATACAGCGAGGCCTTGAGGCTGTACGTGTGCTGGGAGGAAGGGATGCTGCGGTTCTTCGATCCTGTTACGGAGAGCTACCTTCGTTCGCATGAGGAAGCAGTGGGTCTCGTTGACGAGGAGCGAGCCGGTCGTCTGGCTGCTGAATCTCGCGCTGGAGCTGCCGAGGCTCGTGCTCAGGAGGAAGCGGCAGCTCGCGGAACTGCGGAAGCTCGCGCCGGAGAGGAAGAAGCGGCTC
>JGI24796J26693_1000764_pt1 | contig 20210 bp, 16 predicted proteins | sample PinacodermFT_FD_26693 | JGI IMG/M metagenome (IMG submission 26693)
GTGGGATGAGAATGAGAACTGGAACTCAGAAGAGCCCCTGAATCAGTGGTATGGAGTGGAAACGGATGAAGACGGAAACGTAGTATCCCTGCGTCTTTCGCATAACGCTCTCTCGGGAGATATGCCGGCAAGGGAACTTCTGTGTTTTTCGGAACTGAAGGAGCTTGCCCTGTGGGGAAACGATCTTTCGGGAGAAGTGCCCGAGGAACTCGTACTGGCTGTTGAGAGAGCGGTGCTGAGAGACATAGCGGAAATGCTTAAGATTAACCCCGAGTGGTTTGAGAACTACGGGGACCCTTATGACTTCGAGGACTGGCACGCAGGCGTCACTACGAATGAAGAGGGAAGAGTGACAGAGCTTGATCTCACAGGAGAGGTCCCGGGAACCCTTATTTCTCAACTTCGCAAGCTCAGAGTGATAACGACAACTTCTGAAAACGGGGGCTGCGCATTAAGCCCCAAAGATGATTCTTCCGCGTTCAGCTTGTTTCTCCTGACTCTTCTTGTCTTTGCAGCGCTGGGAAGAAAAAGAGCGCGGTAAAAGCTTTTTGGCTTGCGCGTCAAGCGTTTTCTTATCTTCGGGTTTTTCCAAACTGGGGATAAGTCAGGACAAATGACCTCTTCGCTTGAGTTGCCCCTCGCCGCGAAATCCATTGTTCCTTATCCATCTCTCAAACATGGCTTGAGCCGCGATTTGAATGTGTTCACTCTTTTTTCCCCTTTGCACACCTGATCCTCTCTCCACGGCGTGAGATCGCCTTGGACAAAGAACCTCCGGGCTGAATGAAGGCAGCCAATCCTGGAACGCGGAGAGAACCGCATGGGCAACTGAACTTGCCTTGGAATATGAATTGCGGAATTGATTTGGTCGGGGTGACCGGACTTGAACCGGTGACCCCCGGTCCCCCAGACCGGTGCGCTACCAACTGCGCCACACCCCGTATTGAACAAGAAGCCGGATCAGAGGCGAACAGGACGCGAATGGCCCATTCAGAGATCCTGCCTCAGGGATTTTAACTCATTTAGAATTTCGCGCAACAGCACTTTGTCCGAATAGAGGGGGGATATATTTCCGCTTCCGCTTTTCTCATCCCTGAGTCTTTTCTGAACCCCCGCTATGGTGAATTTCTGATCGTGAAGCAGGTGTTTTATCTTGTGGAAGAGATAAATCGTATCCTTGTCGTAAAGTCTCTGGGACTTCCTCCTGATAGGCTTTACCTCTTTGAACTCGGTTTCCCAGTATCTGAGAACATAGGGTTTTACTCCTATGATCTCGCTTACTTCTCCTATCTTGAAATAAAGCTTGTCCGGCAGAGACAGATCTGAAAGTATTCCAGACATACTTATATTATCATTTCAATAGCGGGAAAAAGTCAAGATATAATTATGTCAATCAGTTATAAGACACCTTTAAAGGATTTTCTATGTATTGGGCAGGGTCCCAGATTTCGCAGGGCGCCGAGGTGTTCTTTTGTGGGATAACCCTTGTGGCGGGAAAAGCCGTATCCGGGATATTCACTTTCAATCTCGGTCATGATGCGGTCTCTTGTCACTTTTGCGACAATTGAAGCGGCCGCTATTGACGCGCACTTTGAGTCACCCTTTATTATCGCTTTTTGCCGGATGGGGAGAGAAGTCTTAGAGTTGCCGTCTATGAGAAGGCAGTCCGGTTTCTTCCCCAGAGCCAGAACGGCTTTTTCCATTGCCAAAAGCGCCGCCTGCAGGATGTTTATGCGGTCAATCTCCCCAGCCCCAACTATCCCGACCGAGTAAGCTAGGGCCTTTTCCCGGATTTGCTCGAAAAGCTCATTGCGCCTTTTTTCGGAAAGCGCTTTTGAATCCCTGAGTCCGTGAATAGGCCGGTTCTCATCAAGTATTACGGCGCCTGCCACGACCGGCCCCGCCAGACATCCTCTCCCGGCTTCGTCGACGCCGGCAAGGGTTCTCCCGGATACTGAGATTCCATCTTCAATGTGTAAAAGGCAGTCAGATCCAGACAATTTCCGTGTTAGGTGAGCCCGTAGCTTTTAAGTTCCCTTTTCAGTCTCTCGAGGTTTTCTCCCGAAAGCTCATAGAGAGGGGCTCTTATCTCGGGGCTTATTTTCCCCATCACTGCAAGAGCGGTCTTTACGGGTATCGGGTTTGATTCCACGAAGAGAGCTCTGCTAAGCGGGAGAAGGCGGTAGTGAAGCTCTTTGGCCTTCTCAAGCTCCCCTCTTGCAAAGGAGTTGTACATTTCCGATACGTCCGCGGGAACTATGTTCGCTGTTACGCTTATAAAACCCTTGCCCCCGACCGTTAAAAGGGGGTAGTTAACCGCGTCGTCCCCCGAAAGAAGGATCAGATCCTCCCCGCAGAGAAAAATGATTCTGCTTGCCTGCTCAAGCGAACCCGAGGCTTCCTTGATGCCGATTATGCTTTCGCAGTCGCAAAAAAGTCTCTCCACGGTTTCCGGTTCTATGTTTACGATCGTGCGCCCGGGCACGTTGTAGAGTATCAGTGGAATAGATGTCTTGTCTGCGATTGTGCGGAAATGCCGATAGACTCCTTCCTGAGATGGCTTGTTGTAGTAAGGAGTGACCACAAGGGCTGCGTCCGCACCGGCCTGCTCCGCGAATCTCGTAAGGCGCAGGGCTTCCTCGGTGCTGTTTGATCCCGTGCCTGCGACCACGGGAATCCTCTGCTTTACCGTCTCCACGGTGAATTTTATTACTTCTTCGTGCTCAGCGTGAGAGAGGGTGGGGGATTCTCCCGTGGTTCCGACCGGAACTATGCCGTGGGTTCCGCTTTCTACGTGGAACTCTATTAACTCTTCTAGCTTTCCGTAGTCAACGGCACCGTCACTAAACGGCGTTACTATCGCTACTATAGAACCGTGTATCAATTTTTTCTCCGTCCCAAGAGGCTGCTATACCCTAACTTTTTTACCACAGGAAGAACAGAAGACGCTCTCAGTGGGAATTCTTGCTCCGCAGTGCATGCAGAAAAAAGTCTCTCCGGCCCCAGCGGAGAGTTTAATGGCTTCAGCCATCGCCTCTTCGAATTTCCCCGAAAGCTCCTCAAACTCTTTTCTGTACTGCTGGTGAAACATTATCACGTCTTCTGCGTCAACTGTTTTTATTTCAAGCTTGAGTCCCTTGCTTCTGGTGGAACCGAACTTGTGATGCGTTATGGTGTCAAGCCCTATGTCCCTGAGAACGTTCGCTTTGGAACTGTTTTTAAGTATAAGAACCCTTTTTTTCGTAAGCATCAGGATGCTTCTGAAAAAAGTGTTTCTGTCTATCCACGCCCTCGGCTTGTAGGTGCAACTGAGGGCCTGAACCGTGAGCAGCGCGGAATCGTCTTCCCCGAGCAGTTCCTTCAGCTCATCGGAGTCGATCTGCGGCGGCGCAAGAAAGAAATCCGAAAGTTTTTTCAAAATACCTGTTTCAGACATGGTTTCTGACCAGAAGCTCCGCTATCTGCACCGCGTTAAGAGCCGCGCCCTTCCTTAACTGGTCTCCGCTCACCCACAGGGAAAGACCGTTCTTGACCGTGTAGTCCTCCCTGATTCTTCCGATAAAGCAGTCGTCCTTCCCGGAACTTTCAACCGGCATCGGGTAGTCGGAATTCTCCGGGTCGTCAACGAGCGAGACCCCAGGGAAATTCCTGATGGCCTCCCTTGCCTCCTCGATTGTCACTTTTCTTTCCGTTTCCAGATTAAGTGAAACCGAGTGGGACCGGAAGACGGGAACCCTCACGGTTGTTGCCGTGAGGACTATGGAATCATCCCCCAGTATCTTGCGCGTTTCGTTGTGAAGCTTCATTTCTTCCTTCGTGTAGCCGCTCTCCGTAAAGGAGTCTATGTGCGGGATCACGTTAAAGGCTATCTGGTGGGGAAACGTGTTTGTTTCCCTCGGGGGCTCTTTGCTCTCGGACCAGCTTCGCACCTGGCTTTCAAGTTCTGCTATTCCACCGGCTCCCGCTCCCGAGACCGCCTGAAAACTCGTCGCTACCACCCTTTTTATTCTTGATACGTCATGAATGGGCTTAAGCGCCATAATGGCTACCGCAGTCGTGCAGTTGGGGTTGGCAACTATTCCTTTTTTTACGTGAAGCGCGGCCGCCTGAGCGTTTATCTCGGGTATTACCAGGGGAATTTCGGGGTCCATCCGAAACGCCGAACTGTTGTCGATAACCACCGCTCCGCTTGCGACGGCGCAGTCCGCGTATTTTCTGCTTCTTTCGGAGCCAGCGGAAAAAAGAGCTATGTCTATGCCACGAAAGGAGTCCTCGCCCAGCACCGAAACGGTTATCTCCCTTCCACAGAAACTGTATTTTCTCCCTTGGGAGCGCTCAGAAGCGAGAAGGCGCAGTTCTCCCACGGGAAAATTCCTTTCCTCTAGTATCTGCATCATCTCCTGTCCCACGGCGCCCGTGGCTCCCGCTATCGCCAAGTTGTATTTTTCTTTTCTTTCCATTTTCCTTTCAGTCCGTCCGGTTGCGGTACTTCGATTCGATCCCGGCCACTTTTCCTATATTTTCCGCCTCCGAGGGGTCAGGTTCGCTCTGGAACCAGGCGTCGAGGATTTCCTTGGCTACGTCGGGGGATATCAGACGCAGGCTCATGGCGAGTATGTTCGCGTCGTTCCACTTGCGCGCGCCCGCGGCCGTCTTTGAGTCCGTACACAGAGCCGCCCTTATCCCGGGAACCTTGTTCGCGGCAATGCTTACCCCGGTTCCCGTCGAGCAGAACAGTATTCCCTGATCGTACTCTTTTTTAGAGACTTTCTCGGCCACCTGCTCTGCAACTTCCGCCCATTCCACGTTTTCATCCGCAAGAGGTCCGAAGAGTTCAACTTCCATGTCTCTTCTGCGAAGCTCCTCTATTACCTCGTCGGTGAGAGCGTTTTTTTCATCACTTCCAACAGCGATCTTCATCTTCGGAATCTCCTTTCTCAGATCGAAAAACATGCCGATTCATTTTCATATAAGTCTATACCATAATATGGCGGCAACACACTTTAAGAAAACGAAAAAACTGTCTTAACATTGAGGCACACTTCTTTCAGGGTTTTGCAACATCAATTACACAGACTGATATCTTGCGTTGCTCATCGGTCGTAAGGCTGTCAATTAGTCGCTCTTTCAACTCCATGGCACTTTGCGGACATGTTCCCGACCCTGGGAGCTGACAAAATTCTTCGCCGAACCAGAATACGAGATAGATACCATAGCCTTCTGTCTCCGGATCGCGGGTATATTTCGCAATCAATTGGTTTCTTATTGCGCTCCACAAATCTTGATGACTGTTTTTTTTTATCTCTATTGGAACATTACACATAGCATTGTATGTGACGCGAATATCTGACCTCTTATCATCTGCGTAACGGCTTTCCGGTTGTGCGTCAATTCTTAATGGGTTGAGTTTTATTTTTAGGTCCGAAAGCAGTGTATCTCGGCAGAGGTCTTCAATACGGGGTTCGGCAGGCTTATTCTTTGTATTCATATCCCAATACTGACGCCAGTCAGATGTGTTACCATCGCGGATGTTTTTAGCGAGATCAGTCAGGATATCCATTGTAAGTGCTGAAAGGTCTGCCGGGTTTGATGGGTTTTTATTGTCGAGAGTTTCAAGCACTTGGTTGATATCACAATGGCGAAAACTGGCCTCACGTCGGACTGCCTTTTGCGTGTACAAAGCATCAATAAGAGATGTTCTCCATGGATGTAAATCGTTATCGGATGATAATTCCTCAAGTGCCTTGGTGGCACTTGGAGATTGATTTGATGCTAACTGTTGAATTAATCCATGGACATACTCAGACGCTTCCCTGACCGGCAAAGCTTTAAGGTGAGAAGGTGAATAGGAGCGGGGTTTGTAAGAAGAGCCGATTAGTCGTATAAAAAATTTCATTGAGGAAACATCAAGGCATTCCATCAGTTTTCTAGGAAAACTTTTAATAAATTCCACCAAGCTTTTAACTCTGCGTTCATTACTAGACAGATATGCTTCCAGTTTTTCGATGAAATCGGTGGAAGAAGTCATAAGCCCAGCTGCGAGCCAGTAAACATGTTGAGCTACATGCATGCTGGAGAAAGAAAGTTTTTTGTTGACCATATCCAGAAACGACTTCTCTTCACAATATAGAAGTGCAGCCTTGAGCAGAAAGCTTAATCCCTGCATTTGTTGTGCTTTACATCGCACAGGAAATCTTTCCAGAAGTTGTAAGGTGGAGAGACTTGCTATTTCTGCGTGATCGTCTCGGAACGCTAAGGCGTATAGGTTTGGAAGGGTCTCTTGGCTTTTATGTATTCTGGAAAGAGCGGAGGAAACTAAAACATCTGAAACCGTATGTGGGTCAGATATGAGCAGTTTCTGATACCAGAAAGGTTGAGAACCAGAGAAGCCTTCCGGCAACGGTGCATTGTAATAAAAGGCAAGGGCTTGGCGTTTCTGTTTTTCTTCGACAGGTATTTCGTCAGGCTCAGGGTTGTCCTTGAATATCTCTTCCATTCCGGCCAAAAAGGGAAGAGCCATATAATGTGTTTCATTGTTCTCTCGCAGTTTTATTATATCGACTTCGCTTGGCACATCGGAGCGAATAACCGACTCCCGAAAAGCCTTGAGAACTGTTTCTACTAGGTATTCATTGCCACCAAGAGAATCGTGCAAGCGGTCTGCGGGGTTATCACTTGGAAAGTTTGCATTCTCCCCGAAATATATTTTGGTCAGATCGTGGAGCAACCGTGGCGGACATCGGTTTTCGCGTAGTTCTTCTTCATATGATTTCACATGGTTAATTCGTTCACGTAACTCCTGCTGTTCTCTTGCTCTTTGTTTCTCAGCAAAATCTTCCTGCTGCTTTGATCTATGCCGGTAACTAGATTGCGATTCTAAGAGTAGTTGTTTAAGGTCGGGGTTATGGGAAAGGGTTTCCTCAATAACTTCTTCAGAAAGTCCCTTATTGAAATTGTTGTTTTCTATAGCGTCAGCAGCTGTGCGCAGGAAAAACTTTTTGAACCTGTCATCATTTGCAGTTGTTACGTGTTTAAGACACCAAAGCCCGAAATCTGGTGGATAAGTGCATCCGAGACCACGGTCACTGAAAAGTCGGCGATCAATTTCGTACGGGTTCATATCATCGCGTTTCATCCATTCTTCAAACACTGTCTTTTGCATTTCTGGATGATTGTTAAACCATGAACGAATTTCCATTTTGCGGCTACCCCAGTCCACAATCTGAGGATCCGATACGATCCAAAGCCAACTTGGAAAACGGTCCAGAGGAACTTGACCCCCGGTTATCGTAAGGAATCGGGCTAACCAAGCCGGAAACACCCAGGAAAAGAAACTGAATCTCCTGTTTTCGGTTCCATATTCAGCGAAAAAACTGTCAAAATTTTCGTAAAGCCCGTCAAGCAATTCGACTAGTTGAGTGGTTGTTGATTTTTCTACAATGTATGTAAGCCAAAAGGCAGTATAACTTCCGTAAAGATTCGGAATTTTTGGCGTTCTGAAATATTTCAAGATATCCGAAGTGGATAACGAACCGAGGTAAAGTTCTTCAAGAACGGCGCCCAGCAACTGATCCTGTGGATCTGATACTGATCCCGTGTTCAAGTCTTCTAACAGGGTTTCCAGTTCATTTATCTTTTGTTCCCTGTTTTTCTGTTGCTGTATATATGCATAAAGAGCATGGCACTTGACTTCATATTTCCAGTTGTCGTCTCTGATAATTTTTATCAGAGCATCCGCGAGTTCTGGAATGGATAATCCGTGTTGAAGAGTTTCTAGCAGAAATATAACAAATGATTGCTGGACATCGTCTCTTGCCGGGTCGGTTAAGGCTTTTTGGAAATCTTCCCGCATATCCGGGGTAGCCAAGCCTTCTAAGTGGGGATCATATACTATTATTTGTTTAGACGAGGGGTCTTTCTTCGCTGTTTCAGCTATGTGTCTCAAAATTTGGCGCTTCTCATCAATGGAGAACCCCCAAACGTCACCGTAGAGAATTGTTCCAAGTGGATCACGCTCAATAATTTCTCTTCTGCTTTGCGAACTGTGTGCCGCAAGCCAGGCGGAAAGACCACGCAACCCAGATACAATTCCACCATCGTATCCCGTCATCAAGGCGAGTACTCGTCTGACAGGAAGTCCCTCTTGTATTAATTTTGCAAGATATTGTCCGCCTAGGAATTCGGCAACCTGTCTGTGAATTGGACTTACATGGGTTTCAACGGGAGATTCAAATAGCTTGGTGCTAAGCACATGGTGAAAAACTTCTGGATCTTCGGTGGGTATTTCTTTCAGATATATGTATTCGAGGCCTGTCTCGTTACGCATGAGACTGTATCCGGCATTACCGGTGAGAAGTTGTATCGCGCAAAGCCTTCCGGCCGCATTAAGTAAACTGGGGATGTCGCTGGAATAACGTTTAGCCAATTCGTGCTTTTGGTTATGTTCTTCAAGTAATTTCCGACAGGTTAGATCGAATGTCTCCATTCGGGTTTCCGGCCAATTTCCGTCAGCAACTGCTGACGCCAGCATCTTGAGATTCTGGGGATTTGTAAGTAAGACGTAAATGTTTTTCTCTCGGGCTGAAGTAATGAACTGTTCTGGGTTTTTGACGTTGTGATTGCAGCGCAGGATCTTAAGGATGTTTTCATCAGACAGTGGGTCAAGACGCAGAACCTTGAGCTTCCGGTCTGGTGATACATCCTTCAAATGGTTTCTGTCGTTAGCTCCAAGCCAGTCGGCCTCACGGCAGGACAGTCGAAACCGTGGACGTCCTAGACTCTGGAGTTTCGCCCAAATTTGGTCAAAAGGAGTAAGAGGGTCAGACCCTCGCGCACGGCTTTCATCAAGACCGTCAATAAACAATATTTTTCCGTTCCATTCAGGTTGATCGGGAGAGTTGATAAATTTACGGGCAGTTATATAAAATCCTTTTTCTTGCTCGGCTTCTTTCTCAAATGCTTTGGTCTTGCCAGCTCCCGGGGGAGCGAGTAGCACGTAGCAGTTGCTGTCCCTGAATTCTTCCAATGGGAGGGAAGGGAGTGTATCGTCAGGACGAGTACTTTCAGGGATCTCGGTACATGTGCGGGGAGCAAAGTAATTCATCAACTTTCAAACCAATCCTTGGCCGGGACCGACAAAAATTCTTCAACCGGGATTCCGTTTTTACCAATCAGTTCGCAGCGCAGGGGCTTGAACCGTTTTTCAAACTCTTCTAGTCCGCTTGTGTTTACCTGCTTCAGACCGCTTTTGACTTCAAAAGCGACAATCTTGGAACCCCGTTCCAGAACGAAATCCACTTCGTAGTTTTTATCCCTCCAGTAATAGAGGCGTATATTGTCCCATATCCTCGTGTTGAACAGATGAGCACCGACTGTGCTTTCGACAAGGCGCCCCCAGAAACTCCGGTCCGCTTTGGCTTCTTCAAAGGTGTATCCGGAAGAGGCGGACATAAGCGCGGTGTTAAGAACGTTAAGTTTGGGGCTTGACGCTTTGCTGCGGGAGATGCCGCTTGAGTACTTCTGAAGGCCGGTGATAAGGCCTGCGTTTGAAAGCAAATCCAGATAGTGGGCCAAGGTTGTCGTGTTGCCGGCGTCTTTTAGCTGCCCCAGCATTTTGTTGTATGAGAGTATCTGGCCCGAATACGAAGCACCCAGTTCAAACAGTCTTTTTAATAAAGCGGGTTTGTCCACGCGTCGCATCGCGAGAATGTCTCGTTCGATGTTGGGCTCAACCAAGGCGCCGGAAATATACCGTTGCCAATCTTCCTGCCTCTGGATTAACGCTGCGCTGCCGGGATAACCTCCGAAATAAATGTAGCTCTGAAGATCAAAATGAAACGCCGAGGACATCTCTGCAAACGACCAGTGAGTGAGATGGATGGGCAGAAAACGCCCGGCCAGGCTTTCGCTTAACCCGGTTTGCATAATCAGGGGAGCGGAACCCAGCAGAACGACATGAAGAGGGCAGTCATCCCACCTGTCGGCGTCCCACAGGCCCTTTACGGTTTCAGACCAGTTGGGGATTTTCTGAATTTCGTCAAACACTAAAATAAACCCGAGCTCCGAACGCCTGGCTTCCCTTCTGGCTTGCTCCCATTTGCGCACAAGCCACCTTGAATCCTTTTCCTCGCTAATTGAGATGCTGGTTTTATCTGGTGCGGTGATTGAACCTTGTTCTGCATCTGACAACGGATAGAAGGCGGTTGACTCAGGCTTGTCTACGGGCAGATATAGACTGCGCAGGTCCACTCGAGCCAATGCTTGGCGAATAAGAGTGGTTTTGCCCGACTGACGAGGCCCGGTAATAATTGTAAGGAGTTTGGGTGCCTCGTTCAGACGTTCGACGAGAGCTGATATTATGGGGCGTTCATATGTTTCCATGGCTTCTTTTACTCTACTGAGAATTTTTACTCAATAGGGTAATTCATATGCAAAGGAAGTCAAGTTACAAATTACGTTCCCATAAATTTCTCGATAATTAACGCAGTCAAGGCAACAGTCTGCGTTTATTAAGAAAGACGGCTTCTTATCCTAACCGGCATCCGGTTTCTGACCTGTATGCACACGTGGTTTCCGTCTACACGGCGTTTGACAAACTTAATACAGAGCTTAACTTTTGATTGTTAATGACTGGTTAGCTCAATTTCAAATACTCGTAAGATGTGATTCCGTGAAACGATCTGTCTTTAGGACAAAATCAGCAACTTAAATATGGAGTGAAAGATATGTTCCAACAGCGAGAGTTAAAAAGTTATGTTTGCCCCGGTGGTCCTTGGCATAGTAAGCTTGCTGGAGGCTGTGTACTCAACCGAGGAAGACGATTACTGCGGTCATGCGGGCACGCCGGTGTTCTTTTTGCCGCTTTTGCCGTTTTCGCGACGCTGACATTGCTTGCCTGCCTGGACGACAGCGACCGCCCGGACAGCATCGCCGACCAGCTCAGAAAGAATGCCGAGGCGTTTGAGTACACGATTGGGAAGACAGGCGGGGTACTGACGGTTGCGACTACCTCCAAGCCGCTTACCCTGAACCTAGCTATCGCGAAGGATACCGGGTCGACGGGCGTCCTGGGGTATCTTTTTGAGGGCCTGACCTAGACCTCGTGGCTCACTGACGAAGTCGAACCGGCGCTTGCCGAGTCCTGGACCCATTCGGATGACGGCCTGACCTGGACCTTCTCCCTGCGCAAGGACGTGACGTGGCACGACGGAACACCCTTTACGGCGCATGACGTGGAGTTCACCTTCAACCGCATCATCTACAACGAAGACATAAACTCCAGTGCCGGGGCAACATTCAACTTCCGGTTTCTGGACGAGGCTACCGGAACTTGGACGGAAGCAAGGATGACCGTTACGGCGCTTGACGACTATACGGTACGGTGCGTTTTACCGGTGTCGTTCGCACCGTTCCTGCGCTCCATGGGTACCGCTATCTATCCCAGGCACATTCTGGAGCCGTATGTGGACGACGGCACTTTCAACGAAGTATGGGACATAGGCACGGACCCGGCCGAAGTTATCGGCACCGGTCCCTTTACCATTGAGCGTTATGTTCCCGACGATCGCTTGGTCCTGAGTCGCAACCCGAACTACTGGCTCAAGGATGAAGCGGGCAACAGTCTGCCGTATCTGGACAAAATCGTTCACATTATCGTCCCGTCCCTAGAGACCGAACTCGCCAGGTTCAAGGAAGGGGACTCAGACATTCATGGCGTGCTGGGCGAGGAATTCGAGGAACTCGAACCGCTGCAGGCGGAGGGGAATTTCACTATCCACAGGAGGGGTCCGGCCTTAGGATCGACATTTCTGACTTTTAATATGAACCTTGGCGAAAACCCGGATACAATGGAACCCTATGTAGCGGCCACCAAGCTTAAGTGGTTCCGGAATACGCAGTTCCGCCGGGCCGTCGCGCACATCGTTGACAAAGAGGCGATCATACGCGACGTGCAGCACGGACTCGGCTACCCGCAGTGGTCCTCCATCAGTCCGGCCGCGGGCGACTTTCACAATCCCGATGTGCGGCGGTATGAATACGACATCGCCGAAGCCAACCGCATTCTCGATAGTCTCGGCTGGGTCGATACCGACGGGGACGGGATTCGCGAAGACGAGGCAGGCAATACGATCGCGTTCTCTCTGGTAACCCAAACCCAGTCCGACGTAAGTGAAAGGGTTGGAGTGATCATCCAACAGGGTCTTGAGGAGATCGGCATCAAGGCGGATTTCAGGCTGGTCGAGTTCGGCGAACTCGTTACCCAGTTGACACGCTCCTATGACTGGGAAGCCATGGTCATTGGCTTAAGCGGGGGGCCAGATCCTCATGGCGGCATTAATGTCTGGCATAGCAGTGAGAATCTGCACCTTTGGTATCCGAATCAGCCGCAGCCGGCAACGGACTGGGAAGCCGAAATAGACAGCCTTTACGTGAGGGCGAGCCAGGAACTGGATCGTAGCGAACGCGTAGCGCTTTACCACCGCGCCCAGGAGATCGCTGCCGAGAACGTGCCGCTCATCTACACAACGCGTTCGGAACGGCTGACCGCAGTCCGAAACGTCTTCGCCAACACGNCACCCACGTTGTACGGGCTTTGGGATATTCGCTACCTTTATCGAACTGATCTATAGTAGCGATCCTGAGTCTCGGAACANNNATGATTCCGGGCGCACGCAGTGCTGGTGGGGACCCGGCTTTTGTCCGGGAGGTTACTACCTACAAGGAGGGTNTCCTGTCCTTGACAGCAACTCCCTAGTATTTATAATGATACGCCTAGCAAGAAGTGAGCTTTTCCGCTCCTTTTTTTTAGATTTTCATCTCTATTAAATCAGTCCAGCATGGAGGTAGTATCAGGTGAAGATAGTGGTTCTTATAACACAGACACAGGACACCGAAGCGAGGATAAAGGTCGATTCCTCCGGCGATTCCATAGACACAGAAGGCATGAAATGGATCATGAATCCATACGATGAATTCGCCGTTGAGGAAGCCATCAGGACCAAGGAAGCATACGGGGGCGAAGTTGTTCTGATCACGGCGGGCCCGCAGCGCGCTTCACAGGCGTTGCTCCAAGGGCTTGCAATGGGCGCCGATTCCGCGGTGCATATTTCGGATGAAGCTATTGGGGAGACCGTGGATTCCCTTGTCATTTCGAAACTACTCGCGTCGGAACTTGGAAATATCGAAGGAGTGGACCTGATTTTCACGGGGATGAAGATCATCGACGAGGAATCCGTGCAGGTGGGCATACAGATAGCCGAGGAACTTGGAATTGCCCATCTTGCGCTTGTAAGCAAGGTGATTGACGTAAAGCCGGAAGAGAAGAAACTGGTCTGCCAGAAAGAAATCGANGGCGGGAGCGTTTCCGTCGAGGTTTCTCTCCCGGCCCTCATAACCTGTCCCGACGCTATGAACGAGCCCCGCTACGCATCTGTTCCCAANATAATGAAGGCGAAGAGAAAACCGATGAAAATGGTTTCCCTCGACGATGTGGATTTCGGTTCTCTCGGTATCAGCAGGGATGCCGTGGGCAAATCCGGGGCGAAGATAAAAACCGTGAGTCTTGAGGTTCCCGAGGTGGAGAGAAAGCTGAGAATCATAAAGGGAAGCGACGAGACCACGGTCAAGGGAGACGAGATTGCCGAGTCCGCAAAAGAACTCGTTAAGCTTTTAAGAGATGACGCGAAGGTCATATGATCCGGGACATCCGGGATTGNTTTATCAGAAAGTATCGCTAGGAGGCTTGAATTAAATGAGTAGTGAAATCTGGGTTGTTGCTGATATAAAGGCTGACGGAGAGATAAGAAAGGTAACCTTTGAAGTCCTTTCCGAAGCCAGAAGAAAACTTGGAGGTCCTGTGTGCGCGGTGCTGCTTGGAAGCGGCGTTTCGGGCAAGGCTTCTGAGCTTGCAGGCTACGGAGCGGAGAAAATCTACGTGGTCGACAATCCCAACCTCAGGGATTTTAATCCCGACGGTTACGTGAAGGCCCTTTGCGAGCTTGTAAAGAAGCACTCTCCGGCGGTTGTGCTCTCAGGCAACACGGCTTTCGCCGAGGATTACATGCCCAGGGTCGCTTCTGGCGTAGGTTCGGGGCTTGCCATGGACTGCGTAGACATAGGCATGACCGACGATGGAAGGCTTAGGATAAAAAGGTATTCACACTCTAGCAGAGCGATATCCACCCAAGAATTCAACGGCGACGGGAGTGCAATGATCGCCACCGTAAGGCCCAATTCCTTTAAGGAGGAAGAGTCGGCCGGCGCGGGGCAGGTAGTTAACGAAGATGCCGGGATTACCGATGCCGACATAAGGATCAAGGTCATTGAAATGAAGACCAAGGAATCCGACCGCCTGAGCTTACCGAGGCCGAGAGGGTGGTTTCCGGCGGCAGAGGTCTTGCAAGCGAGGAGAATTTCAACTACATATACGATCTTGCGGACCTGCTGGGCGCGGCCGCGGGAGCGACAAGAGCCGCGGTCGACGCGGGGTACTGTCCATATGACATGCAGGTCGGCCAGACCGGAAAGGCGGTATCTCCCGTATTGTACGTCGCAGTCGCCATATCCGGTTCGGTACAGCATTTCTCCGGCATGGGTTCATCAAAAGTGATAGTTTCCATAAACAAGGATCCGGAAGCCCCGATTTTCGCGAAATCCGATTATGGAATCTGCGGAGATCTTTTCCAGGTTCTTCCCCCGCTTACAGAGGAACTCAAAAAAGCCTTGTCCGAGTAACGGAACCCGTCACACTATATCCACGACTTCCGTTTTTTCCATGGGTCTACCGAGGAACCTGGACGCGATTGAGGTGAAGGTTTCCGAATCGTCGGTAAGGTAAAAGGACATTTCCCGCGCCTTGCCGTCTTCTCTTAGCAGCCCTTGGGACCTTAGTATGTTTTCGGTCTGCTTTGCGGTTTCTTCAGCTGAGTCGACGAGACTTATCCCTTCTCCCATAACCCCGGCGATCGTGTTTTTAAGAATAGGGTAGTGTGTGCAGCCGAGTATCAGCACGTCTATTCCGGATTCCCTAAGATTTCCAAGATATTTCTCGGCTATAAGGACGGCGGTCTCGTCATTTTCCCATCCTTCTTCCGCAAGCGGAACGAAAAGCGGGCAGGATTTTGAGTGTATCTCGATCGGAGAAGAGCAGATTTCCCGCAGTTTTTTCTCGTAGGAGCCGCTTTTTATAGTCGCCTGGGTTCCTATGACTCCTATTTTTCCGTTGGCGGTGAGCTCCGAGGCTCTTTTTGCTCCCGGTTCCACTACTCCCACAACGGGAATCTCGAGATTCTCTTTCAGCATTTCTATCGCGTAGGCAGACGCGGTGTTACACGCCACGACCAGAAGCTTTATATTTTTTGATAGAAGGAAATTAGTGGTGCTCTCAACGTATTTTCTCACGGTTCTTTGAGATTTCGTTCCATAAGGGACTCTGGCCGTATCGCCAAGATATACGATATTCTCCCCGCAAAGAAGATTCATTATCTCCTTTGAGACCGTAAGTCCTCCTATTCCCGAATCAAAAATTCCTATTGCCCGGTTTTTTCTTTCTTCCATAACTCTGCCGTCNTGTCTGTATGCTTGCTCCGGGGACGGAAAAAGACAGGTTTTAAGGTCCGCCGGAGAAGGCGATCAATNNTTTTTGTTTGATCTTGAGCTTACTTTTTTGTATTCGTTCAGGTAGTCATCGGCAAGACGCTTTGCTCTCTCCACTCTAGCTCTTCTCTTTACCTTCCTTCTTTCCGCTTCTTTCCAGAGGCGGATTTCGTAGGGAGTCTCAGGAGTGAACTCGGGGACCGGGACGGGGTTTCCGGCTTCGTCGACTTTCACGTAGGTGAGAAACGCCGTGCACGCGTGGGATGACTCTCCGGTCTGGGTATCATACGAATCAACCTTGATCGCCAGTTCAAGAGACCTTGTCCCCACATGGGTGATGCCCGCCTTGAATTCAATCAGATTTCCGACATTAAGCGGCGCATAGAAAAAAAGGTCGTCAAGGGACCCCGTAACCAGAACACCTTTTGAAAACCTTTTCGCCAGAATGGCGGCGCTCTCGTCAATGTACTTCATGAGCTTTCCTACGGACATGAATTTCCCGTAGAAGGCGTCTTCCGGGAGTACCATCTTGGTGGTATTGAAAACAAGTCTCGAGCTTTCCGTCTCATCCGCTATGTTGGAGACGTTTCTTTGCCTTTTTTTTATTTCCGGAAGTCTTCGCGTCTTCCTCTCTTCGGCCCTGTCTATGAGTTCCCGTTCAACCGTGCTGGATGCGCTTAGCCTTGCTTCTATCTTTCTCGATTTTACGTTTTTGTCCACGGCGACAAAGGCCATGTAGGAGAGGGTTATAAGCTTTTTTTCATCGGTCTCCCCGTCTTCTGAGTGCACGCGTACCGCAACTTCAATGGACGAATTTCCCGCATACTCAACCCAACTCTCAAGAACCACTATTTCCCCGATCTTTACGGGGTTAAGAAAATCTATGCTGTCTGTGGCTCCTAGGACCGCGGGCCCGTTTGCGAACTTAAAAGACGTGATGCTGCCCGTGAGCATAATCCAGTCCATGAGTATTCCGCCGTGCAGGGTCCCGTGGTTGTTCGAGTGTTCGGGAAGCACGTACTGGACCATTTTGTTGGCAGTTTCGCGTATGGAGATCATGGGTTTTCTGGCCGCGCGTCGCCGCGGCGTGCGCTCCGGGAGGAGTTCAGTCAGCTTCCGCCCGAAGAACTAGCTGTTCATCTTCAAGGGAGAAAATCGCCTTGCCGCCGCCTGAGAGTTCGCCGAAGAGGATTTCCTTTGAAAGCTTTTCCGCCACCTCGGAGTTTATTATTCTCTGCACGGGTCTTGCGCCGAGCTGAGGGTCGTAGCCCTTGCGTGCGAGAAAAAGCCTCGCTTCCGGCGTAAGACTGATCGTCACTTTTTTCGGGACGAGCCTCTGCTGAAGCTCTCCGATCATCTTGTCAACTATTCTCTCCACTATTTTTATATCAAGGGGGTTAAACCTGATGATTTCATTCAGCCTGTTTCTAAATTCCGGAGAGAAGTACCTGTCTATGGCTTCCGGGCTTTTGTCCTCAAACTCTTTTTTCGCGAACCCGACGTTTCTGTTCATGCTTTCCCTAGAGCCGGTGTTCGTCGTCAGAATCAGGATTACCTGGCGGAAATCCACCTTCCTTCCGTTTGAGTCCGTAAGCGTCGCGTGATCCATTACCTGAAGCAGGATGTTGTATATGTCCTCGTGCGCCTTTTCGATTTCATCGAGCAGAAGGACGCAGTGGGGAGACTTGTATATGGCCTCGGTGAGCTGTCCTCCCTGATCGTAGCCGACGTATCCCGGCGGCGAGCCTATGAGACGGGAAACGGTGTGCTTTTCCATGTATTCGCTCATGTCGAAGCGTATGAATTCGACTCCCAGAATCTCTGCGAGTTTTTTCGCGAGCTCCGTTTTACCGACCCCCGTAGGTCCCGAAAACATGAAGGAGCCCACGGGCTTTTCCGGCTCGCTTATGCCGGCGCGCGACATCTGTATGGCGTTCACCAGCTTGTCTATGGCTTTGTCCTGGGCGTAGATGAATTGTTTGAGGTTGTCTCCGAGGTCGTGGAGCAGGTTGCGGTCCTCGACTTTTACCGACTTGGTCGGTATTTTCGCGATCTTCGCCACCAGCTTTTCCATGTCGGACACTTTTACCTGTCTCGTTATCTCGGGATCGGGATTGCGGAGCTTCACGGCGGCCCCGGCCTCGTCCATGATGTCAATTGCCTTGTCCGGAAGCTTTCTGTCCATTATGTACTTGTCTGAGAGCTCTATGCACGCCTTTATCGCTCCCCGGGAGTATTTAACGTTATGGTATTTTTCGTAATGGCGTTTAAGTCCGAACAGGATTTTTCCGCAGTCATCGATTGACGGCTCATCCACGGTTATCCTCTGGAATCTTCTTGAAAGCGCGTGGTCTTTCTCGAAGATGACCCTGTATTCCTTAAGCGTTGTCGTTCCTATGCATTTTATGTCTCCTCCGGCAAGGGCGGGCTTTAGCATGTTAGACGCGTCAAGGCTTCCGCCGGAGACCGCTCCGGCCCCTATGACCGTGTGGATCTCGTCTATGAAAAGCACGTTGTCCGGATCCTTCTTGGTTTCGTCTATGACTGAGTTCAGCCTTTCCTCGAAGTCTCCCCTGTATTTGGTTCCGGCCGTAAGTGTTCCTATGTTGAGAAGATGTATCTTGAGGTTTTTCATCGCTTCGGGAACTTCTCTGGAAACCACGCGGTGAGCCACTCCTTCAACGATCGCCGTTTTTCCCACCCCCGCGTCCCCGACGAGCACGGGATTGTTTTTCTTTCTCTTGCCGAGAATGTGGATTATCCTCTGAACCTCTTTTTCTCTTCCTATGAGGGGGTCAATGCTTCCGTTTCGGGCTTTTTCCATGAGGTCCGTGCAGTAAAGTTCAAGGGGGTTTTTGGTTTCAGTCTTTTTTGGTTCCTTCTGCTGCTCCTTTGCGGTTGCGGGTTTTTCCTGATGTTCCTCGGTCCTCTCGCCTTCTCCATGGGATATATGCTTTATAACGGCAAACCGGGTAAGTCCCTGGCGATTGAGGAAGTACACGGCGTGCGATTCGGGGACCCTGAACATGGCGACCAGTATGTTAGCCCCGGTTATTTCTTTTTTTTCCGCGCTTTCGGCGTGCATTGAAGCTACCCTGAAGATGTACTTGCTTCCTTCGGAGTAGGTCGGTTCGGGAAGATGGGGAGAGTCGGTCGAGGATACGTTTTTAGTGAGGTGCTCCTCAAGGTCGTTCGCGAGAAGCCCGGTGTCGACGTCGCATTCTATCAGTACTTCCACGGCGACTTTGTCCCTCGTAAGTTCAAGGAGTATATGCTCCGGGGTGATAAACTCGTGCTTGCGGTCTTTTGCCTGCTGATAGGCGCGGTAAAGGGTTTTTTCTAGTTCTTCTGATGCTACCATGTCAGTTTCCCGCCTTTTGGACTTCAAGTATGCATTTCAGCGGATGCTCATATTTCTCCGCCAGGTCTTTTACCTGTTTTATCTTCGTGGTAGCTATGTCGTAGGTGTAGCAGTCGACGACGCTTTTTCCCTTGGTGTGAGCTTCGAGCATTATGTTTCTACTGTCGTTTTCATTTTTGAAGAACACCTTCATGAGAACCCAGACTACAAAGTCCCTCGGGGTGTAGTCGTCGTTTAGCAGGACTATCATATACATGTCCGGCCTTTTTACCCGGATATCCTCCCTGACGACCTGCTGAGGATCCTTAGTATGAGTCGGATTCTCTCGCTCAGACATGCGAATATTTTATACGATTTTTTCCGGTTTGCCACCGCGGGCCCGTTTAAGCGGGGAGTGCCTGTTGTACTCTGAGATAAGCGAGCGCATGTAGGGTCTTTCTTCCCGAAGGAAATTGTCTATGGATCTCTGCGCCCCGGGGTTGAAAAACAGGTGGGAACTGTAGACTGGTACCGCTTCAAAACCGCGGAGGAACTTGTGCTCGCCCTGCGCNCCGGCCTCGAAGACATTTATTCCGTTGTCTATGGCAAACTCTATCGGCCTGTAGTAACAGCACNCAAAGTGAAGGTACGGCACCTCGACGTTGCATCCCCAGTACCTGCCGTAGAGCTTGTTGCCTTTTCTGAAGTTGATTGTGCCGCCGACCGGACGGCCATCTATCTTCGCGATCACAAGCACGGTCTTTTCCCTGTACGTCTCGAACACCAGGTCGAAAAACTCCCTGTTAAGGTAGGCGTTTCCCCATTTCCTTGAGTTGGTGCTCACGTAGAATTCCCAGATGGAGTCGATGTGCTCGCGGCGTATCTGTTCTTTCTCGAGGACTGAGATCTCAACGCCCAGCTCGCCGAGGCGGCGTCTTTCCTTCTTTATCTGCTTTCTTCTTCCGGAGCGAAGGTCCCCGAGGAAGTCATCGAAACGGAGATAGCCCGAGTTATGCCAGTGGTACTGGTGGGTTAGCCTCGAGAGAAACCCGCAGTCAGAGAGCAGTTCCTGTTCCTCTTCGGTTACAAACAGAAAATGTATTGAAGAGAGGCTCTTAAGAGAACATGTCTCAATCAGTTTCTTTACGAGTTCCTGCGCGCATGTTTTGTAATCGTAGTCTTTGCGAACGATTATTCTCGAGCCGGTTGTCGGGGTAAACGGCACTCCCGCGACCGCCTTGGGATAATATCTCAGTCCTGCGTCCTGATAGGCCCG
>JGI24796J26693_1000777_pt1 | contig 20033 bp, 17 predicted proteins | sample PinacodermFT_FD_26693 | JGI IMG/M metagenome (IMG submission 26693)
GCCTGAAACCGAAATCCCGGCCGGATGAACAGGCGGGTGCTGAACTCTCCCGCCTGCAGCGTCCGGCCACGGGCCGCCGCCTCGATGTATGCGGCCTCCAGAGCCCGGACCACCGTCGTGCCCACGGCCAGAATGCGCCCGCCGCCCGCTCTGGTATCTTGAATCGAGGCGACAGCCTCTTCGGTGAGAATATAGCTTTCCGCGTCCATTTTGTGTTCTTCGACGTTTTCCGCCTGAACCGGCCGGAACGTCCCGGCTCCCACGTGGAGGGTCAGCCTGGCGATGCGCGCGCCGGCGGCCGATATGTCTTCGAGGATCGTTTCGCTCAGGTGCAGCCCCGCCGTGGGCGCGGCGACGGCGCCCGGGTTCCGGGCGAAAACGGTCTGGTAGCGCTCCTTGTCGATCTCCTCGGCACATCGCTCCAGATAGGGCGGTATCGGCATCTCCCCGAAAGATTCCAGCCATTCGGCGAGACCATCAGGCGACGCGAATTCGAGTTCCCTTTCCAGACCCTGGGCCCCGAGCGTGGCGCGGTGCGCATCGTCGAAAACGATAGTTTCCCCTTCAGGCAGGGGGCGGTTGGCGTGCGCCATGGCGCGGAATTTTCCGGGGGAGAGCTGTTTGAGCAGCAGGATCTCCACCCGGCCTCCGCTCTTGCGCCTGCCGTGAATCCGCCACGGGTTGACCTTCGTGTCGTTGATGACGACCAGATCCCCCGGACTTAAGTAACGCGGCAGGTCGATGACCTGAAGGTGCGCGAGCGCATCACCCTCTCTTGAGAGATGGAGCATCCTCGCGTCTTCCCGGTTCGGCGGCGGATATCTGGCGATGAGGTTACGGGGCAGGTGATAGTCGAAGTCATCGAGTTTCATGCGTTTCACGCTCTGCGCAGGTTCTCTTCGGAACGATGCCCGAAATCAGTCTTCTTCAACCGGGCGGGACGAAACGGCGGACTCTTGCGGCTCGTCTTTTTCGCCCGGATGAAAGAGTTTCCAGATCGCCTGCCGCAGCACGCCCCGCAACACGCGGACCTCTCTCTCGTCCGGCCCCAGCCTGTCGAGCATCTTCCGGAAGGTCCGGGCCACGCGATCCGGGTCGTTGTGGGGGACGAAGCCGATCTGCTCCATGGATTCGATGAGGTGATCCACCAGGCCCTCAATTTCCTCGCGCGATGCAGGTTCGAGTTCATTCGCGCGCTCGCGCTTCGCATCGCCGACTCCGGGCCGGGCGATCTCCTGGTTCTGGCAGAACAACTCCCACAAAATGATCAGCACGGCCTGGGAGAGGTTGAACGACTCTCCGTCGGGCAGCGCCGGGATGAGGAGCCTCTCCTGGCACAGGCTCAACTCCTCGGTGAACAGGCCCTTGTCCTCCTGCCCGAACACCAGGCCGACTTTCATGCCCGATGCGCGCGCGAGCAGTGCGCCCGCATCCTCTCTCGGGCGCATGGTGGGCTGCCGTTTCCTGCCAAGGCGCCTCGACGTCCCCACCAGCCAGCCGCAATCGTGCGAGGCTTCGCGCAGGCTGGCGNAATGCTTCGCGCCCGCCAGCAGGGGCTGCGCTTTCATGGCCATCGAGCGCGCCTCCACGCTCTTGACGTCGCACCGCGGCGCGACGAGGCGCAAGTCCGACAGGCCGAAGTGCGACATGACGCGCGCGATGGCGCCCACGTTGCCCGCACCCCCCGGGCGTACGAGGATGACGGCGAAATCGGCGTTTTCTTCCAGAGAAACAGGCTCGTCCATGAGGCGAAATCACCATATCGCGAAAACAGGAATTCGGTGGCTCACCCGCCCGGGGGCAAAATTCATCATGCCGCCCCGACGCAGGCTGTGCTCTTTTCCTCCTCATAGCACGAAGAAGCCCGGCCTGCCATAAACGAACCGGTTGCGGATGCCAATTTTAGCCGAATCGGTGGTTGCGTATGAATATCCTGCGTTTTGGGAGGTCAATCGCGACCGAGAAGGGAGCGATTGCAGAGGCCACGAAAGTGAAATGAACCATTCCCTCCTTGCGGATCGGTTGGGATTCCACCGTAGGGGCGTCGAACTTCCCGAAGAGGGAAGTTCGACCGTGGCCGCCCGTCTGTCATATTCACTCCGATATAGGACAGGCACGGGGGCCTGTCCCTACAAACCTTCGAAAGAAATCACTCCCCCCTTGAGGGGCTTTTTCAACACCTCCTTTGGCGGTCGGGTTTGAGCCGAAGCCCTTCGGGCGGTGTCATCCGGTCCGTTTTGGCGTAATATGGACGCGTTATGAGTTCCGACATCACGCGAACATTCGAGGGCGGGAACCTCCACGAGTTGGCGGAATTTCTGGTGACGCCCGCCCGCTCGGGCATTTTCCTGACGCGAAGCCGCATCCGCGCGCTTGCAGGGGAGATGGGCCTGCGCGCGGGTGTCCAGAACCGGGCCAGAATGCTGGAGAATCTTTTCCGCGAAGCGGGTTCCGATGGCCGTGTGCAGGAGTTGCTTTCGCGCATCGACGGGGTGGCGGAAGAGAACCTCGCCCGGTACCGCGCCTGGTCGAAGGCGTGCCCGCCGTCCAAGGCCGCGTGGCGCGACTGGAGCAGAAAGACGCGGGAACTAAGACGCCACCTCACGCAGGCCCAGAAGTGGGCGAGCGCCATGAAAGAGGAAGCCCCGTAGCAGGAATCGCCGCCCCTTGTCCCTAAAGTATCCCTGCGATGTATTTCCTGTCCGAGAAGGCGAATTCGCGTATCCATCCGGCGAGTGCGCAGTAGAGGTGCGTTTCCGCGTCCTCTTCCATGCTCGACGTGTAGACGGGCATCCAGCCCATGAGGTGCTCGTCCATGAACCGCGCGCACAAACCCAGTTTCTCCCGCGCGAGGTCGGCGTCGCCCTCCTCCCAGGCGTCCGCTTCTTCCGTGGCGAGCCGGGCCAGGAATTCCAGCTCCACGCTCAGGTGATCCACCGCCAGCACGCTGGACTGGGAGAGAGCGGCGCTACCACGGCCGGGGTTGTAGCCGCAGGCGCGGTAGAAATCGGCGACCGCATCCGTCCGCTTCGAGTTCAGATGCCCGCTCTCATCCATCAGGGCGGCTTCGTAGGGAGGGGAGGAGAGCACGAACAGGTTCGTGAAATCGACCCTCAGTTTCTGTAGGGCCTCTTCGGTGACTTCGAATATTTCGGGGAAGAGGAACGGGTAGTTCTCGCGCAGGAAGCCTGCGAGTTCCTTATCGAGCGGGTCGAGCATCGCCCGCGCCTGTACCCGGTAGAGTTGCGCGCGGAGCCTCGCCTGCTCGGCGTATTCAGCGTGTGAGGCGCGGCGCTTCCAGCGAAGGCTCATTCGGTAATGGTGTAGGCCTCGGCCTGGGGCTTGTTGGGCCGGGCGAACCACAGCGGGCGCCTGAGGTTGTCGGGGCCGGGGGCCGGCTTTGTCATCTCGAGCCACTGCTTGTAGTGCTCGAAGCTCTTCTTCGTGTCGACGCTGATGTCGCCGTAGCGATCCGCCGCCCCCGCCTTCGTCACCCGCACCTTCTGGTGCCAGCAGTGCATCCCGCTCACCGGGTCGGGGTTGACCGGGAAAGTGAGGTTCTGGTTCACGCCCACCTCGCGCCACCAGATGCGCTCCGTGTCGGGGTCGTCGCTCTTGAAGGGCTGGACGCCGTGTACCTGACGCATGGTGTATTCCCCATCATTCTTCTCGTCGAGGCGAACGACGGCGGAGGCGATCTTGGGCGCGCCCTGGTCTTCGCTCAGACGCCAGCGGCCCAGGTGGTGCGCCATGGCGACGATGCCCGGCCTCAGGCCCTCCGTCACCCAGCATCTCGTGACGAAATGGCCAATCCCGGTCTCGACCTTCGCCAGGTCGCCCGTGTTCAGCCCGAGTCGCTTGGCGTCGTCGGTGTGGAGCCACAGCGGGTTGTTGTGGGTGATCTCATAAAGCCATTTCACGGCCGAGCGTGTATGGATGAGGGTGGCGAGGCGATAGTTCGGCAGCAGGTCGAACTCGTTGTCATCCCGATTCATGTCGCGCCAGTAGACGTGGGTCTTCATGTACTTGGGGATGGCCTCATCGCCCCAGTTCCAGGCCGCCATGGTCGGGCTGTAGAATTCGAGTTTCTTGGACGGCGTGTGGAAGCCCTCTCTCGCTCTTCCCCGGCTCATGTTGCCGATGAGCGCGCCGTCTTTCCAGACCGAGCCCGTCGCCTCATCCACGTGGGCGTCGTGCATCGCTTCGTCCGACAGCTCGTGCATGTGGGGTTCGTACACGTTTTCCTGCACGGCGAAAACGCCGTATTTGCGCATGTATTCGAGCGGCGTCATGCCTTCCTTCTCGGCGGCCTCGGGCAGGCCCGGCACGCCGTTCTCGAACATCCACTGGTAGTACTCGTTCACCGTTATCTTCTCGCCCGGCCTGTAGGGACTCTCGAAATACTGCCGGATGCCGAGCGAGCCGTCGGGGTCGATGCGCCAGGAGAGTTCGATGTGAAGCTCGTCCTCTTCCCACACCTCGCCGGGGTTCGTCTCGCGGGAGGTCTCGAACGTCTCGCCCATTTTTTCGCGCAGCGCCCGAAGCACCGGCTGGCGGAATCCGACCCATTTCGTGGGGTGCGTCTCCTGGCTCTGGTTGTCGTGGCGCTCCGTGGCGTTGCCCATCGGCAGAATGTAGTCCGCGAACCAGGCCGTCTCGCTCCAGGTGGGGGTGAGCGCCACGTGGCAGCCTATCTTGTCGTGGTCCTTGAGCATGTCCACCCACATGAAGCCGTCGGGGTTCGTCCACACCGGGTTGTAGACCCGCGTGAAGTAGACGTCGACGCTGTGGCCCTTGTCCTTCACGAGATGGGGCATCAGGAAGCTCATCTCGAAGAAGGCGAGGGGGTATTCCCGGGGGAAGAGAAGCTCGTTCCAGTCTTTGGGGCCCGGAGCGGGGTTGGGGTGTTTGGGCACGAACTTGTGCGTGTTCGCCAGGTGGGTTCCGCCCACCGTGCCCACCGCGCCCGTAAGCGACGGCAGGAAGTGCAGACACCGCGCCACCTGCCAGCCGTGCAGGTTGCCTGTGGCGGCCGCACGCCAGACGTGGACGCAAAGGCGGCTGCCGGCGCGGGCGACGACCTGGGCGACTTCGGCGATCAGGTCAACGGACACGCCCGTCTCCTCCGCCGCATACTCGAAGGTGAACTCCGCGTATTCTTGTTTCAGCTTCTCGACGAAGTTCTCGAAGCTCGCCTCCTCGTCGGGATGAACGGTCCGCATGTATTCGGTCCAGTTCATCCATTCCTCGACGAACTGCGCGTCGAACTGCCCGGTGTCGAGCAGGTAGCGCGCGATGGCGAGCAGAATCGCGCTCTCGGTGCCGCTGTAGGCGGGCAGCCAGTAGTCGGCCTTCGCCGCCGTGTTGGAGAGCCTGGGGTCAATCACGATGAGCTTGGCCCCGCTCGTCTGCGCCTCGATGATGCGCTGGGCCGAGGGGTTGTAGTAGTGGCCCGTGTCGAGGTGGCTGCTGATCAGCAGGATGGCGTCTGCGTTCGTGAAATCGGGAGACGGCCTGTCCGACCCGTTCCAGAGGAACTGGCCGATGCGGGCAGAGGAGCTGCACACGTTGGTGTGGCTGTTGTGGCCGTCCACGCCCCAGCCGGCGAGCGTCTTGAACATGTAGCCGTCCTCGCCGGGGCGTCCCACGTGGTAGATGACGCCGTTTCGCCGCTCCGCCAGGATCGCCTCTCTGATGCGGCCGGCGATGTCGTCGAGCGCCTCGTCCCAGCTCACGCGCTCCCACTTGCCCTCGCCGCGCTCGCCCACGCGCTTCAGGGGATAGAAGATGCGGTCGGGGTCGTAGACCTGGTTGAGCGTCACCCAGCCCTTCGCGCAGTTGCGTCCGCGCGAGGCGGGGTGGAGCGGGTTTCCCTCGATTTTCCGGATCTTCATGTCGTCCTTGTCGACGTAGGCCAGGAGTCCGCAGCCCGCCTCGCAGTTGAAGCAGAGAGTCGGGACCAGCGCGTAGTTTCTCGCCACCTTCTGTGGCCATTTGGTGCTCTCGTATTCCGTCCAGTTGTCCCATTGGTCCGGGCTCGGGTAGGAGGTGAGAGCGCCGTTCGTGTTCGTGTAGTTGAGTTGACCCGCAGGCGCCGTGGGCGGCGCCTTGGCCAGCAGATCGGGGCGGCCCAGTGAGGCGATGTCGCGTGCGCCCTTGCCGACTTGTAGATGACTTGTGCTCATGCTTTTGAAGCTCCCGTATTACGAAAGGGGAACGGCCTGTCCGGCCTTCACCCAGATCTTGTCCCAAAGATACGCGCCCGCCGTGGCCATGATGCCGGCCAGCACCGCGCCGAAACCGCCGAAGCCTCCCGCCCAAAGCAGGAGCAGGGGAGCGAGGCATCCCACGGCGATGGCGCCTCCCCAGAAATCGTTCTTGAACGGCCCGTTCGTCAGCAGGTGGATCGCCCGCTCATGCGCAACGGAGCCGAATCGATGCACGAGAATCGAGAACACCAGGATGCTCAGGTGCAGCAGAACGAGAATGGCGAGCAGCCCGCCCAGGATGTTCAGGGCCGAGGCCTGGTTCTGTATCGGGAAGAGCGTGGCGAAGAGGAGCAGGATAGCCGCGCCCTTGAGTCCCGATTGCACGCCGATGTCCAGGGTGTTCTCGCTTCCTTTCCACAAATCGCGCGCCGAGGCCTGGGCGAAGAAAAAGCCCGTGTATATCGAGGCGAGCACGCCCATGAGGATGGTGGGCCACAGGATGAGGCCCATGAAGCCCTCTGCGCCGAACAGGGCGCCAATCACCCACAGGAGGGTCAAGACGCCGTCGAGCGCGATGAACCAAGTGCCCCACGCCATCCAGCTTCCCCAGTTCGAGCGCAGCATAATGTAGTAGAACCGCTCGGGCCGCTTGAGGTCGGTGATGAGCACCGCCCCCGTGGCGGCGAGGAGGATGCCGCTCAGCGCGGGCATCCAGAAGGAGAAAAGCGAACTCTTGAAGCCGAACATCCACATGAAGAGGCTGATGACCAGAAGGCCCGTGCTCGCGCCCTTGGTCAGCAGATAGGTGATGATCTTCGTCTCCCAGGGAACCTCGTGGAAGGTGTCGTACACGGTGCGGCTCTCGCCGGGCTTGTTCTCCCACTCGGGCACGACGTCTTCTTTCTCCATGTCCATCTCGCCCTGCTTGTAGATGCCGGACTGGCCCGCCTCGGTGGGGTCCAGGAGCTGGCGGCTGCCCTCGAGATAATAGATGTTGGGCGCGGTGTTGTATTCGGGCTTTCTCACGTTGTAGGGGCGCTGCGTGGTGAGTTTCGATATCTTCGAATCCGCATCCTCGACGTCGCCGAACACGCGGCACTGCGTGGGACAGACCACCACGCAGGCGGGTTCCAGGTTCGCTTCCAGGCGGTTCGCGCAGAAGTTGCATTTCTCCGCCGTCATCGTGTTGGGGTCGATGAAGAGCTGATCGTAGGGGCACGCCGCAATGCAGGACTTGCACCCGATGCACCATTCCGGGTCCAGGTCCACGATTCCGTCGCTGCGCCTGAAGAGCGCCTTCGTCGGGCAGATGTTCTGGCAAGGCGCGTCGTCGCACTGATTGCACAGGACGGGCAGGAACTCCCTCCTTGTGCTCGGGAAGGCGCCTTTTTCGACTTCCTTCACCCAGCATCGCCAGACGCCGATGGGAATATCGTGTTCGGATTTACAGGCGATCGTGCATGCGTGGCATCCGATGCAGGACTCGAGGTCGATCGCCATTGCGTACTTGGGCATGAAGATTCCTCACTAGTGGTGAAACGCGTTTCTCGTATCGTGGCTATGGAAGTTCAAAGCTAGAACTTTGCGGCGGGCGTGTCAATTGAGGCAGAGTAATCTGGGTTTTTCAAGTTTACGCATAGCCTGGGGCTTGGAAGGAGGCCGGATGATGGAGAGAGCGCCTCTCAGGCCGAAACTCGCGTATCTGGCGAGGGGCCTCACGCTCGCGCGGATTTTCACGATTCCACTAATTGTCTGGGCGTTGCTCGAAATGGATTCCGCACCCGACCTGAGGTGGCGTGTCCTGCTCATCGCCGCCTACTTATACGCTATCCTGAGCGACCTGGCGGACGGTCCGCTGGCGAGGCGCGCGGGTGCGAAGAGTTATTTCTGGGGGCAGGTGGATGCCCTCTCGGACGTGGCCTTCAACGCGGCGGCGCTCGCAGCCGCCGCATGGACGGGGCGTATCGGACCCTGGGCCGCCCTGGGCGTATTGGCGCTGGGCGCTCAGTTCCTGTGGCGCTGCCGGGGCGGGGCCGGGAGCGCGGGCGAATCCTTGCCCGAGGATGCGGCGGGAAAGTGGGCGGGGGTCTGTTTTTACGCTCTGGTGGGCGGGGTCGTCTTGGAGATGGGCCTCGCTTGGGACTGGCTCCGGCCCGTCCTGCCCTGGCTCGGCCGTCTGGTTTTCTTCTACGCTTTATACTTGCTCATCCGGAACGCGCGCTCGCCACTCGGAACCTCTCGGGGTTGTTGAAAAAGTCGTGATTTCATGATTCGGCGTATATTCACTGCCGGAGAGAGAGAAGAATTGCTCTCCCCTTGGGGGTCGGGCCAAAAACATTCTCCCCTTGCAGAGTACCAAACAATCACTCCCCCCTTGAGGGGTCTGTTGAAAAAGTCCCACAGAGGGAGCGCGATGAATTTCACTCCCCCCTTGAGGGGGAGTCACAGAGACCGAGCGGTTTGTGCGAAGGTCGATGTGGTGGGGGGTGAATCGCGCTTTATCGCCACTCCGAGTTATACCCCCCACCGAATCGCTTTCGGGCTTACGCCCTCAGCTCTTCGACTCCCCCTCAAGGGGGGAGTGAAATTCAAAAGCGCGTGCGTAACAAACCTCCTCATCCCGAGTAGGCCCGCAAGGGCCGTATCGAGGGACGAGGGGGGCCGAACGCCTCGCGCCCCGTTCGACCCTCGTTCCTCAATTGGGTCAATCCTTCGATACGCGGCTTCGCCGCTACTCAGGATGAGGTGGAAATGACTATTTCAACAGCCCCTTGAGTGGGCTGTTGAAAAACCCGCCCCGCTCGTTCTCCCTCTGCCTTGAAAAGCAACCCCCCTCAGGCGGCGCGCCTCTTTCCGAACAGATCCGAATACGCCTTCGGCATGAAAAGCAAGCCGATCGTCCCGTTCGCCAGCATGAAGGTGAGATGCGATACGAGACTGTAGGCGAGCAGGTCCGCCTCGGGCGCATAGTCCTTGAAGAAGAATATCCATGCGGCCTGGGAGGTGCCCAGATGCGCCACCGTCACCGGAAGCGCCCCTATCATGAAGACGAGCGGCAGGAACGTGAGAAGCTGCAGCAGCGGAATGTCCATCCCGAAGAGCGTCAGGGCGTATTTGTGCACGAACAGCGAAAGCACGAAAACGGAGCCCTTTAGCGCCAGGACGGTGAGGCCCTGCCCGAAGCGAACCGCCCGGAAGGTGTTGAGCAGGGTGTGGCCGCCGATTTTCTCACCGACCACGCCAAGTCCCCCCCGCGCCACCTGGGTGATGAGCAGCCAGCAACAGGCGAGCCCGGCGGGCAGGGCGAACAGGAAGAGCGGCGCGCCGCCCGGGAAGGCGATGAGGCCGACCGTGGCGAAGGAGATCAGGTTCGTGACTTCCAGGAGGATGAGCATGGCGACTGTGCTCGTGATCTCTGCGAGCGGGGTCTGGAACCTGCGGTGAAAATAAAGCGCCAGCGCCACCTGTGCGAGCTGGGTGTTGATGATGGAGACGACGTAGGTGACGGCGCGCACAGGCAGCAGCGTCGGGAACGTCAGCGGGCCGTGGAACCAGCGGATCATCCGGCTCAGGACGAAGGTGTCCATCAGGAAAAAACAGACCGAAAAACACCCCATCAGCACGAGGAAGGGCGCGAGCCTCGCCTTCGATATGGCGAGGACGAACTCGCCAAAGGGTATCCGCCAGAAGATGATGACGAAGATCACCACCGTGAGGGCGATGGGGATGAGTCGACCGGCTTTGCTGGATTGATGCGTATCCTGGTTTTGCTCCAATGCGAAACTCCTTGAAGGCGCAGCGGCTATTCGCGGTGCGGCAGCGAGAGGTCCAGAATCTCGTCGACGCCCGTGCGGGCGATGGGCGCGTCGCTTCCGGCTTCCTCATCGTTGCACAGATGCTCGTAGAATATAACGTCGAATACGGTGCGGCTCATGGGGGAGGAGGGCGAGAGGCGGCTGATGATGCCCGACGCAAGCCGGGCCGGCCCCCTCGGAATCGTCAGGATGCGGGGCCGTTTGCCGAGCCTCCGCCCGGCGCGAATGAGCAGTTCGCGGTAGAGCAGGGTCTCCGGCCCCACGAGGTTCACCCGCGTGAGCGGTGCTTCGGGATGAAGAATCGCCCATTCGACAGCGCTCAGAACGTCGCCCAGGTATATCGGCTGTATCCGCACCGCGCCGCCCGCCACGAGGGGGATCGTCGAGGAGCGGAGCAGGCGTTTTATCTGGTTCATCGCAGGAGTGTCTGTCCCCAGAATCATTGGTACACGGAAGATGGCGCCCGACCCGAAATTCTCCTCAATCACGTCCTCGGCCTGGCCTTTCGTCCTTATATATTCGTTTTGAGAGCGTGCGTCCGCGCCCGGAAAACTTAAATAAACGAAGGATTTGACGCCGCAGCCTTTACTCGCCTCGGCTACGTTCTTCGTGGTGAGCAGGTTCGACTGGAGCAGGGAATCGCCCGCTCTCGGAACCAGCGAACCCGCCAGGTGGGCCACGCAGTCCGCGCCGACCACGGCTCGCGCGAGGCTTTCGGGATCGTCGTAGTCCACTTCTATTAACTTTGCAGGAAGATTGCGCAGATTCGCGCTTCGCCCCAGGTCCCGGACGAGCGCGCGCAGACGCAATGGACTATTGGCCGTATTGGAGCTTAAGCGTTCGATGAGCGCTTTGCCGACGGCGCCGTTCGCACCCGTGATGGCGATGTCGATGGGGCTTCTCCCGATATGTCGAAAGGCGGCCGAGCGCACCGGGGCCACTCGCCTTTTCTTGAGACGCCTATACGGCGGCCTGGCCTATACCGTGAGCAGTTCGTGGGTCGGCGCGGTCATCTTCTCGATGGGCAGCCCGTGCGTGCAGGAGCCGGCGCAGCTTTGGTGGCTGCAGGTGAGGCACGCCGAAGCGCCCGCGCCCAGCATGGAGTACTCGGCCTTGGCGAACCGCACGTCCTCATAGTCGGTCGCATACATGCGGGTGCGGAGCACGTCCGCGATGGGCACGTTCTCCGGGCACGCGCCCGCGCAGTCGTTGCACGCATGGCGGCAGTAGGAGGTTCCGTTGAGCCGCGCGTATTTCTTCAAGATCGGCACCTCGCGGCGCGATATCTTTTTCCAGCCAGAGCCGCCCACGAACTCGGTGATGTTCTCCTTGCTCGTCATCGAGATGATGAGCGAGTCCACGTTGGGGTTCGAGAGCACCCAGCGGAAGGCGGCCTGCGAATAGGTGGCGCCGCCTTTCTCGAAGGGCCGCATGTCGTTCAGGCGTGCGCCCATGAGCGTCTTCATGGCGATGACGCCGATGCCCTTGGCTTTCGCCCGCGCAAGCGCGAGGGGCAGTTTCGGGAACCTGGCGATGAAGTCGAACCCGCGCGTGAACCGCTGGTAGAAGGCCGGGTCCTGCCCGAAGTTGTAGGCCACGAGATATACGTCCACGACGTTGTTGTCGGTGCAGTAGTCGAGGCACTCGATCAGGTTGCCCGCATGGCCCGACATGCCGGAATAGCGGATTTTCCCCTGTTTTTTCGCGAGAGCGACGAATTCGCTCCACTCGGGGTTCTTCATCCTGTTCACGTCGTTCACCGCGTGGTTGAAGTAGACGTCCACGTAGTCGGTCTGGAGTTTCTGGAGGCTCTGCTCGAGCGAGCGCATCATGGAGGCTTTGTCGTCGCTCGGTCCCGCATGTGTCTTGGAGGCGATGTAGACCTTGTGGCGTTTCCCCTTGAGCGCCTTGCCGATGGTGGTCTCCGATTCCCCCCAGGAGTAGCTCTCGGCGGTGTCGAAATAGTTGATCCCCAGATCGAGCGCGTGGTGTACGAGGTTTTCCTCGTCTGAGCCGAGCCGGCTGCTGCCGAACGAGATATCGGACATCTTGATGTCCGTCTTGCCCAAGGTGACGTAGCGTTGAACCCGGTTCTGCGCGGCGTCCGCGTTCATGGCGCGCGCGAAGGGCAGGAGTCCGGCGCCGAGGCCGGCGAAAGCGCTTTTTCGGATAAAATCGCGTCTCGGCAAAAGGTCGGTATGTTGAGGCATCGGCTTTCTCCAGGCTAGAGAAATGTGGCGACCCGCCTATCTCACATTATTTTCCCGTCCAGGTCAATTGTGGGAAATACTCGTTCGGCGTGTCTAGGCGTTGGTGGAAGGTGGCCGCGAAAACGGCTCCCCCTCATCTAACGAGATTTGGCATCGTCATTTCGGTTTTGTGGTTCGGCATGTGTAGGGGTCGCTTATCATGCGACCCGTATTGTGAAGGCGGAAAGGTAGGGCCGCATGATATGCGGCCCCTACATAATTTATTGAATTGGATAGGCACAACTCCCCGTGATTGTCCTTTTCAGGATGGATACAATCAATAGAGAGGAACTGTCCCTACACAACAACCAATCAAAGGGGAGGCAGGGCGGCCACGGGGGGCCGCCCCTACCGGTTCTTTTTCTTTTCGATACGCGCAGTTTCCGTAGGGACAGGCCCCTGTGCCTGTCCCAGGTTGCTCCCCTCCCGCATATACCAATCACGCGTCGATGACCCTGAAACTCCTGTCCTGGGGAATGAGCATCTCCCAGCCGTTTTCCTTCACGACGACCGAGTATTCGATCTGGTAGCCTCCCTGTCCGAACGTGCCGATGGGCGCCTCGATGTTGATCACCGAATCGACGGGGTAAGGGATCTCGGAGGTTTCCGGGTAGAACGGCTGGTTGTACTTCGATTCGGGCCCCAGGATGAAGGGGAACTCCCTGGCTTCGAGGCCAATCGTATGACCGGCGAACGGGGCGTCGAACTCGGGAAAGCGCGACTGGATTCCCTTGACCAGCGCCTGATAGATCTGGTTGCCCGTGCAGCCGGCCTTGATGACCTCCAGGCACTCGTGGAAACCCTCTTCGACCCCCTTCCACTCGCGCTGCACGCGCGCGCTCGGCTCGCCGATGGAGCCGCAGCTTCCCGTGTCGGCGTTGTAGTTCTTGTGAAACAGGCCGGCGTCGAACATGAATCCGTCGCCCTTTTGGAGCTTTCTGTCAGTGGGCGGGAAGATGAAGACGCCCCTCGGGCCGGAGTTGAAGTGGAACCAGTGCCACATGCCGCCGGGCCGGGCCACCTCCTGCCGCCAGACCTCGGCCACCTCGCGCTCGCTCACGCCCTCGCGCACGAATTCGAACACCTTGGTGATGGCGTCTTCGTTCACCTGGGCCGCCTCGCGCAGGCGGTCGAGTTCATCCGCCGTCTTGATGAGGCGCGTCATCAGGAACAGTCCCGAGCCGGGGATGAATTCGCAATTGGGCAGTTTTTCCTTCAAGGTTGCGAACAGGCTGTCCGGACAGCCTTCCTCATCGAGGGCGATTCTGCCGGAGGTGATGCCCCGGTCCCTGAGAGCGGCGAGGAGCCCGTCGAGCAGGGTGGCGTGCTTGGCCCCGCTCGCGTGGAGTTCGCGGTAGCGCCTCATCTCGTCGTCATGCGGCTCGTAGCCCTCCGGCTCGATGTGGTTCGCCTGCCCGCCCCAGACATAGACGTTCTCCGCGTGACCGCCGTAGGCGGCGTAATAGGTGTTGTCCGCGCGGTTCATGATGAGGTCGGTGCCGGCGTCCGGGTCGTTGGTCATCACGCCGTAGCTTTTGCGCGCGCGGTAGACCCGCTGCGCCCAGCCGATGTGGCCCGTCAGGTAGGTGACGTTCTCGAGCGTCGTGCCGATCATGGCCGCCACGTCGTGTTCTCGCATCAGTTCCAGCGCGCGTTCCCTGTTGTAGAGCATGGCTTTCTCCCTGAAAAAATTTCTTCTGCTGCACGGAATTTTGTTGGAAAATGTCCTGGGGGGAATATGTACCACAACCAAAGCGCCTCAAGCGAGGCTGTGCGCCTTGACGGAAAGCGGGTCGAAGCGCAAGGTTTAGTGATATCAGCAATGTTTGATGGTTTCTTTGATTTGTCATCTCTTTGATTCATCGTCGCAAGGGGGGAGTCGAGCGTGGAACTGGATCGCGCAAGCGCCGAGGCGCTTTTATTCGAGTGGACCAAAAGCCCGGGCCTGAGAGCGCACGCCCGGGCGGTGGAGGCCGCTCTACTTGCTTATGCGAGGAAATACGGAGAAGACGAGGCGCTCTGGAGCGTCACCGGCCTGCTGCACGACATGGATTACGAGAAGCACCCATCGCCCGAAGAACACCCCGAGACCGGCTGCGCGGTACTGCGCGAGGCGGGTTATCCCGAGGAAATGATACAGGCGATTCTGGGGCACGCGCAGTACCTGAACGTCCCCCGGGAGACGCGCCTCGCCCAGGCGCTCTTCGCCGTGGATGAACTGGTGGGCCTCATCACCGCCGTCGCCCTGGTGAACCCTGCGAAAGACATCCGCCAGGTGAAGCCGCGAAGCATCCGGAAAAAATGGAAGGACAAGAATTTCGCCAAGGGCGTGAATCGTGCGGATGTGGAGCTGGGAGCCTCGGAGCTGGGGGTGCCTCTGGAGGAGCACGTCGCCTTCACGCTGGAGGCCATGCAGGGGGCGGCTGAGGATTTGGGCCTCGACGGCTCCCGTGCGGGCTGATGTATTTGATTTTTTTGAAAAAAAGTTGAATTTGCGTTGACGGCTTTGAATGATTTCCGCATAATTCGCGATCGGCTGGTTGATGTATGAATCGCCACTCGGACTCGAATGGACATGCCCAAAAAAAATATGCACGACATATGGTATTTCTCAGTGAATGAAATCCTCCACGAATTTCCCTATACAAGATACATCCAATTAAAGGACAACCAAACCAATGGCTGAGTCTTCAGGTAAAAACGGGGCTGAGAAGCAGCTTGTTGAACTCGAAACGGTGGCGATTCGATTCGCCGGCGACTCCGGCGACGGAATGCAGCTCACCGGAGACAGGTTCACGAACGCAGCGGCCATCGCCGGGAACGATCTGAGCACGTTCCCCGACTTTCCCGCCGAGATTCGCGCGCCCGTCGGAACCCTTGCCGGAGTGAGCGGGTTCCAGATCAACTTCTCGAGCAAGGACATCCACACCCCGGGCGACGCCGTTGACGTACTCGTGGCGATGAACCCGGCCGCGCTCAAGACGAGCATCGTCGATTTGAAGAGCGGGGGCATCATCATCGCGAACGTGGATAACTTCGGCCAGAAGAACCTGGCCAAGGCCGGTTATGAGTCCAACCCCCTCGAGGATGAGGAGTTCAAGGGCAACTACGACATCCACGAGGTGAAGATCACCTCCATGACGCGACAGGCCCTGGAAGACATGGAGCTCCAGTCCAACCTGGCGGATCGGTGCAAGAACTTCTTCGCGCTTGGCCTGATGTACTGGATGTACTCTCGTCCGCTGGATCCGACCAAGCAGTGGATCGAGGAGAAATTCGGGAAACGCCCCGAGTTCGTGCAGGCCAACACGCGCGCGTTAGAAGCCGGGTTTTTCTTCGGCGAGAACACCGAGGTCTTCACCAGCAACTACATCGTGCGCGAGGCGACCTATCCGCCCGGCAAATACAGGAACATCTCGGGCAACGTCGCCCTGGCCTACGGCTTCATCGCGGCGACGAAGAAGATGGGCATCAACCTCTTCTGGGGCGCCTATCCGATCACGCCGGCCAGCGACGTTCTCCACGAACTCTCCCGCCACAAGAATTTCGGCGTGCAGACCTTCCAGGCGGAAGATGAAATCGCGGCCGTCTCCGCGGCGCTTGGCGCTTCGTTCACAGGCTCGCTCGGCGTGACGTGTTCGAGCGGCCCAGGTATCGCTCTCAAGGCCGAGGCCATGGGTCTCGGCGTGATGACGGAGCTTCCCATGGTCATCGCCAACATCCAGCGCGGCGGCCCGAGCACAGGCCTTCCCACGAAGACCGAGCAGGCCGACCTGCTCCAGGTGATGTTCGGGCGCAACAGCGAAAGCCCGCTGCCGATCGTGGCGGCGGCCACGCCGGGAGACTGTTTCTGGACGGCAATAGAAGCGAGCCGCCTGGCGGTGAAATACATGACGCCCGTAGTGGTCCTGAGTGACGGCTACCTGGCCAACGGCTCGGAACCCTGGCTTCTGCCCAAGGCGGAGGATATTCCCGAGATGCCGGTGACCTACAGGACGGACCCGGAAGGGTTCCTGCCCTATCTTCGGGACCCGGAAACGATGGCCCGTCCGTGGGCGATTCCCGGGACGCCCGGGCTCGAGCATAGAATCGGCGGGATCGAGAAGGAAGACCAGACCGGCAACGTCAACTACGAGCCTGAGAACCACGAATTCATGGTGCGCACGCGCGATGAGAAGATTGCGGGCATCGCGAAGGACATCCCGCCCGCGGAGGTCATCGGCGAGGAGAGCGGCAAGGTTCTCGTCATCGGCTGGGGCGGCACCTTCGGCGCCATCACGGCGGCGATCGAGGCTCTACAAGCCCGGGGCGCCTCCGTATCGCAGGTTCACCTGAGGCATCTCAACCCCTTCCCGGCGAACCTGGAAGAAGTACTCGGCAATTTCGAGAAAATTCTCGTCCCCGAGTTGAACTTGGGTCAACTCTCCAAGATGCTCCGCTACCAGTATCTGGTCGACACGATCAGCTTCAACAAAATTCAAGGAAAGCCCTTCAAGGTCGGCGAACTGATTACCAAGATTGAGGAGTTACTCTAAATGTCTACGACGACAGCCAAGAATGGCGGTGGGTTGGGCCTCACCCGCAAGGATTTTCAGTCCGACCAGGTCGTGCGCTGGTGCCCGGGTTGCGGTGACTACGCGATACTGGCGCAGATGCAGAAGGTGCTGCCGACGCTCGAGATTCCGCGCGAGAAGTTCGTTTTCGTATCCGGTATCGGCTGCGCGGCGCGCTTTCCCTACTACATGGACACGTTTGGTTTCCACACCATTCACGGACGCGCTCCGGCGTTCGCCACCGGCGTGAAGGTGAGCAACCCAGACCTCTCCGTCTGGGTCATCAGCGGCGACGGCGACGCGCTGTCCATCGGCGGCAACCACCTGATTCACTCCATGCGCCGCAACGTGGGCGTCAAGATCATTCTCTTCAACAACCGCGTTTACGGATTGACCAAGGGCCAGTATTCGCCGACCTCGCTTCTGGGCTCGCGCACGAAATCCACGCCCACCGGTTCGGTGGACTATCCGCTCCACCCGCTGACGCTGGCCCTGGGGGCGGAGTGCAGCTTCGTGGCCCGCACGACGGACAGGGATCAGAAGCACATGGCCTCGATGTTCGAGGAGATGGCGAACCACGAGGGTACGTCTCTGCTCGAGGTGCTGCAGAATTGCATCGTGTTCAACGACGGCGCGTGGCACAAATTCACCGAGAAAGGCATGAAAGAGCAGAACGTGATGTATCTCGAAGACGGCCAGCCCCTCGTCTATGGCCCGGAAGATAATCGTAAGGGAATCTCTCTGGATGATTACAAGGTCCGGGTCGTCGAGGCCGATTCTCCCGACGTCACCGTCCATCGCGTGGACGATGAGGCGGGCGGCTACGCCCATATCCTGAGCCGGGTTGAACTCGAAGGCGGCCCCGTGCCCCTGGGCGTTCTGAGAAAGGTGGAGCGTCCGCCGTTCGAGGGATTGATGGGGGATCAAGTCGCCGCGGCCCAGGCGAAAGGCGAGGGCGATATCGACACGCTCTTGAATTCAGGAGATACCTGGGAGCACCACTAGTATTCGTCGCCTCCAAGGGCCGCCGGGATTCGACCTGGCGGCCTTTTTCGCGCCTTCTGGCGTCCGGAACCCATGTCAAAATCCTTCACCCTCATGCTTGTTCATGCGCACCCCGACGATGAGTGCAGCAGCACGGGCGGTCTGATTCTGAAGAGCGCGCGCGAAGGCCACCGTGTCATACTCGTCACCTGCACCAACGGCGAGATGGGCAAGATGGAGCATATCGGCGTGAACCTCGACCCCGAATCCGAGTCGGACCAGGACAGGCTCGGGGAGATCAGGCTCGAAGAGCTGGAAAGTGCGGCGCGGATTTTGCGGATTTCGGAAGTTCATACCTTGGGCTATCGCGATTCGGGCATGGACGGCTGGGAGGGCAACGGGCACGCCAAGGCGTTCAAGAACGCCGATGAGGAAGAAGTCGTCGGCAGGATTGTGGCCTACATACGCCGCTATCGCCCCGACGTGGTCATCACCTACAACGAGCAGGGTGGATACGGACATCCCGACCACTTAAAGGCGAACAAGGTCACCACCGAGGCGTTGGAGGCGGCCGCGGACCCCGCCCGATTCCCAGCAGATGGGCGAGAGGCATGGCGTGTCCCCAAGTTCTATCACACGGCGTGGTCGCGCTCGAAAATGCTGCGCGCCTGGCGCTGGATGAAGTTTTTCGGACAGAAAACGCCGCTCGACGATCCGGATTTCAGGGAGGACAAGTACGGTACGCCGGATGAAGTCATCACCACCCGCGTGAACATCCGCTGGCAGCTTCGCCGCAAATTTCGCGCGCTCACCGCGCACAAGAGCCAGATCAACGGTAATTTCTTCTGGTGGTTCGTTCGCTTGACCGGGCGCTGGCTCTACAAAGAGGAATCCTTCGTTCGCGTCCAATCACAGGCGGAAGTGCGAGGCGAGGAGAGTTCGGTGTACGAGGGACTATCCTGAGCCGCCTGGAATGGGCTTGCTCACCTCGATCAGAAACCCGTTCGGGTCCTTCAGCATGAACATGCGCACGCCCCAGGGAGCATCGCGGGGCGGGAATATGACCTCCGCACCTTTTTTGATAAGTGCGTCATGGGCGCGGTCAACGTCCTCGGGCGTGAGCGTGACGACGACGCCCGAACCTCTTGGTTCCTGCAGGGGTTCGAGATTCCACTTGCGCATTTCCTCATCCGCAATCGGCGCGTGGATGACGAGCGAAGTACCTCCCAAATCATAGCGTACGTGGTCTTTCGCCCGGCTCGCTTCTTTCAACTCCAGCGTTTCGGTATAAAATCGACAAGACGCCTCGTAGTCTTTGGTGATCAGAAAAACGGCGGGCAGCGATTCGAACAAGTGAAGACTCCCTGGTTTTCTTAAGTTCGCCTTCGGAGAAACGGTATGGCCCATCCCCTGGTCGAGTTGAAAGAGGTATCCAAAACCTACGTCGCGGGCGAAGCGCAAATCCACGCGCTCAGGGGCGTTAGCTTCCGGGCGGAACCAGGCGAGTTTATCACGGTTTCGGGCCCGAGCGGGTCGGGCAAGAGCACGTTTCTGCACCTGATGGGGGCTGTCGACGCGCCATCGAGTGGCGAGGTGTTTCTGGATGGACGCGAAATATCGCGCCTGAGCGATGAGGGCCTGAGCGAAATCCGCCTGAGAGATGTGGGCTTCATCCATCAGTTCTTTCATCTCATGCCGACGATGACGGCTTATGAGAATGTCGCCCTGCCGCTTCTGCTTCAGGGCCGGAAACGATCCGAAATCAAGGAGATGGCCGAAAACGCCCTGGCGCGCGTGGGACTGGCGAACCGGATGCGCAGCTTCCCGAGGCAGCTCTCGGGCGGCGAGATGCAGCGCGTGGCCGTCGCGCGCGCCATCATCCACAAGCCCCGCCTCATACTCGCCGATGAGCCGACGGGCAACCTCGATTCCGAGAACTCGCAAAACGTCCTGGAACTCGTCGCAGAACTCCACCAGGAAGACGGTTTCACGGTCGTCATGGCGACGCACGACCAGATGCCCTTGCGCTACGCCACCCGGCGGGTCGGTATAACCGATGGCCGCCTGGAGGAGGGTTGTTGAAAAAGACCTGGCTTCGTGATTCGGCGTATGGAGTCGACCGGGGAGGGGTGCAGCGAGACTAGCTGCGGTACTAGCGGGTGAAAGTCCCGCCGGCGCAATTCTCAGTTTGGCGCCGTAGTCATATCCGGCAGACGTACGGGG
>JGI24796J26693_1000803_pt1 | contig 19639 bp, 13 predicted proteins | sample PinacodermFT_FD_26693 | JGI IMG/M metagenome (IMG submission 26693)
TAAGAGAAAAACTAATATTGCATGTCTTTTCTTATTTATCATTGGTGCGGTCGAGAAGACTCGAACTTCCACGGGTTTTACCCCACAGCGACCTCAACGCTGCGCGTCTACCTGTTCCGCCACGACCGCATTACAATTAAAATTCAAGAGTTAATTCAAGAAAATAACTTTTTGTCCTCCAACTATTTCTAATGCAATAAACTAAATTACCTAATGACATTGTCAACTAATGAACTTATCGCTATCAATATAAAATAGCAGTTGACATACTTAAAACCCAATTAATCTCATGGTTCAATTTATTCACTCATCCCAATTGATTGATTATCCTGCTGCTGTTCAAGAAATGGAGAGTATTGTGAATAATATTGTTGCCGGTTCTACAGCAGAGGTATTATGGTTTCTTGAGCATAAGCCGATTTATACCTTTGGAACAAGCTCCAATCATGAAGACTTACTTATCAAGGACCATATTCCTGTTTACAAATCGGGGAGAGGAGGAAAGTTCACGTACCATGGACCTGGTCAGCGAGTGGTTTATTTAATGCTCAATTTAAATAATCGAGGCAAAAATGTCCGGCAATATGTTGATAATATTCAAAAGTGGGTTCTCATGTCTTTGAAGGATTTTGGTTTAGTTGGCACAACTTACCCCGACCGCATAGGAATTTGGATTGCCCCCCAGAATAACCCAACTATTCAAAACTTAAATGTTGAAAAAAAGATTGGTGCAGTGGGAATAAGAATTCGCAAGTGGGTGAGTTTTCATGGAATATCCATAAACGTAAATCCAGACCTTGGGTATTTTGATGGTATCGTACCTTGTGGAATCAGAGAATTCGGAGTGACGAGTTTTTCAGATCTAGGTTTTCAGGTATCATTAAATGAACTTGACGATTCTTTAGAACGCAATTTCAATAAAGTTTTTTAACTGTGGTCATAGCTTTATATTCAATCTCTTTGATTTATTCAAGAAGTCACGAAAACGAACTCTCGGTTTGTGCAATTTAATGTTTCGTGTGGTCTTTACCCTCTCTGTTGGAGATTTCCTTTCAACACAATCAAGATATTGATTGTTAGAAATGGTAAGGCAATCAGCACTCAAAATTAGAAGGTATATATTGCGTGCATTCTTGTGTTGGGCTATCACCTTGAAAAGAAAATCACTTATGAAGGCAATTCAGTTAAGTTTTTAAAACATAATTTTTTATGATGACCAATCTAAGACAAATAAGAATTCAATGATATGTGATAACCTTTAGGATAATCACATTCATAAATTAGGTAAAATTGTGCTATTTAAATTTACTTATAATTTACTTAAATATCAGCTAGCGTTAGTATCTGACCCTAAAATAGAATTTCACAAATTTNGTCAATGTAGGTTTATTCAAAGAGTAGTTTCATGACTGATATAACAGCCCACGGACCTTACCAAGATAAAGACGAACATTCGGTTGGTTTCTTCACCCGTTGGTTCATGTCAACCAATCATAAAGATATCGGCATACTATATATTTTCACTGCTGCTATCGTTGGTTTTATATCCGTTTTATTCACTGTTTTCATGCGCATGGAATTATATGAACCAGGCGTGCAGTATATGTGTATGGAGGGAACTAGCCTTATTGCCGCNGCTGTTGAGAATTGTACACCTAATGGGCATTTATGGAATGTCTTGATCACAGCGCACGGGGTATTAATGATGTTTTTTGTCGTAATACCTGCCCTCTTTGGCGGATTTGGGAACTATTTCATGCCACTCATGATTGGCGCTCCAGACATGGCTTTTCCGCGCTTGAATAACTTGAGTTACTGGCTTTTCGTTGCGGGTTCCTTACTGGCGATAACTTCGGTTTTTGTGCCTGGTGGTAATGGTCAAACTGGATCCGGTGTCGGTTGGGTACTTTATGCCCCGTTGTCAACCAGGGAAGCTGGCTTTTCAATGGATTTAGCTATTTTTGCTGTTCACGTATCTGGTGCTTCCTCAATTCTTGGTGCCATTAACATGATTACAACCTTTCTCAATATGCGGGCACCTGGGATGACTCTTCATAAAGTTCCCCTATTCGCTTGGTCAATATTTGTGACTGGTTGGCTAATTCTGCTTGCTTTGCCAGTGTTAGCTGGAGCTATCACCATGCTTCTGACTGACCGTAATTTTGGTACGACGTTTTTTGACCCCGCAGGTGGTGGTGACCCNATTCTTTACCAGCATTTACTCTGGTTTTTTGGGCATCCAGAAGTTTATATTATCATTGTTCCAGGATTCGGAATTATTTCGCATGTGATTTCAACCTTCTCTAAGAAACCGATATTTGGCTATTTACCCATGGTTTATGCTATGGTTGCCATTGGTGCTCTCGGTTTTGTTGTCTGGGCACATCACATGTATACCGTTGGAATGAGTTTAACTCAGCAATCATATTTCATGCTCGCTACAATGGTTATTGCTGTCCCGACCGGAATCAAAATATTCTCATGGATTGCGACGATGTGGGGTGGTTCGATTGAATTCAAGACCCCCATGCTTTTTGCTTTTGGTTTCCTATTCCTGTTTACTATGGGCGGCATTACTGGAATTATCCTGAGCCAAGCCGCGGTTGACCGTGTTTACCATGATACTTACTATGTTGTAGCTCACTTTCACTATGTTATGTCACTTGGAGCTGTGTTCTGTATTTTTGCCGGAGTTTACTACTGGATTGGCAAAATGTCGGGACGACAATATCCTGAATGGGCTGGAAAACTCCATTTTTGGGCAATGTTTATTGGCTCAAACCTGACCTTTTTTCCTCAACACTTCTTGGGGCGCCAAGGAATGCCGAGGCGATATATTGACTATCCAGAGGCATTTCAACTTTGGAACGAAATTTCTTCAATTGGGGCTTTCATATCTTTTGGTTCATTTGTGTTCTTCATTGGGGTTGTGTTTTATACTTTATTCGCGGGCAAAAAAGTGGAAAAACATGCATATTGGGGCGACCACGCAGAAACTTTGGAATGGACACTTCCAAACCCTCCCCCACAGCACACTTTGAAATCTTACCAACCCAGGATATGTGGGATAAGTCAAAAGCACACCACTAAGAGTTCGACTCTCAACTTGAGTGGTTTCACTCATTCTCTTAATTTGAGGAATGAATCCGCTAGAGTAATGGAGCCGTGACGCTCATGTGAAATTGTACTCAAGAGTTGTGTAAAAGCAATAACTTGAATTGATCTTCAACCGATTACACCGATGTGAATACTGGCCGTGACGAATGTTATTCCAAACTAACTGAGCAATCGATTGTACTGAATGAAAAAACCTATTCATTCTTTTAATGTTAGACGCTAATCTTCTTGATTTTCGTTGGGGTAATCCGTCTCAATTTGTTAGAATTAGGATGTATCAGATGATAGTCGACCAAGTACGATAGGGTTTGCCTGAGTGAAGTCCATTTCCCCCCTTTGATATCTGGCTTTCAATTCTTTCATCACTCTCCCTTTATCGCGAATGCTAGTAGCACCGATCTTTTTGATGACCGTGTCAACGGCAATGGTAATTTCATTTTCAGTGAGTTTTTCAGGCAAAAGACTCTGTATTACTTTGATTTCATGGCGTTCATTTGTGGCCAAATCAACAATTCCACGTTCATCATACTGCTTTGCAGACGCTTCTCTTTGCTTTTGAAACTCAACGATAATTTGGTAGATGTCATTATCATTCAGCCCTTCAAAATTGCCTCCGCTTCGTGCCAGCTTCTCGCGGTCAGTAATGACGGCATTCAGTAGCCTCAAAACAGCTAAACCAATTTTGTCTTGCCGTTTTTCGGCTTCGGTTATGGCTTGTGATAAGCGTTCTTTCATGGGGAATCGTGTCTAGGATTATGGATGAGAATAACTAGTTAATGATGATCTCTTTTCAATAGTATACAATCATGAAATCCTCTGAATGCTATTTGGCTTGGATAAACTTAGTTTGTGGGTCTTAATTATGCAGAATTCCTCTTCTCAATTACCAATCTCGCTTTTGAACCAAAGTAAATCAACTGGAAAAATTTTGTTTTCTGATGGTACCTCTATCAACTGTCAAGGGTTTGGGGCAACTGGAATAAAAGTGGGGGAGTTATGTTTTAACACCTCCATGACAGGATATCAAGAAATCATTACCGACCCATCCTACTGTAATCAAATCGTTTGCTTTACCTTCCCGCATATTGGAAATGTCGGAATTAACCAAGAGGATTATGAAGCGACTGAACCTAGGCTGGCAGGCATTATTACCAAATGGCAGCCAACCAAGCCGTCTAATTGGCGTAGTGAGCATGATTTAGATAGCTGGCTTAAAGTACTCAATCTCATTGGTATAACAGGCGTTGATACACGATTGTTAACGCAATTAACGCGACAAGCTGGAGCACCCAATGTGGCAATATTCAATTCTCCAGATGAGGAATTTGACATTGAAGAGGGACAAAATAAACTAAATGCATTTGGTGGATTAAAAGGACTTGATCTTGCTCCAGCAGTGAGTGCAAAAAAACAGAGTGTTTGGCAAGGAGCCCTTTGGGAATGGCCTGAAGGTCATNCCTTAACAAACCCGAATCAATTTAAAGTTGCTACATTGGACTTTGGAGTTAAAAAAAATATCCTTCGTTGTCTTTCATCAGTGGGTTGCCACGTTCGTAATTTTCCCTATAACACAGATTACCAGCAAATCATAGAATGGCAACCCGATGGGCTGTTTTTATCCAATGGACCTGGCGACCCCGCGGCAACAGCAGAATACATCGTTCCACTATTACAGAAATTTATCAATGAAACAGCAATCCCCATTTTCGGGATTTGCCTTGGGCACCAAATGCTCGCCTTGGCATTAGGGTGCCAAACAACCAAAATGAGTCATGGACATCATGGAGCCAACCACCCGGTTAAAGAAATTGCGACAGGAAAAGTTGAAATTACTACAATGAATCATGGCTTTACGGTTGACTCACCCTTACCCGCCGGTGTTGAAGAAACACACATTTCGCTATTTGATGGAACAAACTGTGGTATTCGACTTAAAGATCGACCAATATTCTCTGTTCAATTTCATCCGGAAGCCAGTCCTGGGCCGCAAGATAGCTACTATTTGTTTAAGCGATTTGCAAAAGCAATGCTTGATAATCAAGCGTCAAACTCATGACACCAAATTGATTCATTGAAGTCCCCTCAAATAAATCAGTTTTTGTCTTGGTCCACAAGTTTCCCTGCTGAAATCCAAGGCATCATTCCTCTTAATCGGCTTCCAACTTCTTCAATCTGATGAGCATCATTTAGCCGACGAGTAGCCTTAAATGAAGGCTGACCCACAGCGCACTCTTTCATCCATTCACTAACAAAGCGTCCCGATTGAATATCGGTAAGAATCTCCTTCATACGAGATTTGGTTTCGTTATAGGGCAAGACTTTGGGACCAGAAGAATATTCACCATACTCAGCTGTGTTGGATATGGAATAGTTCATATTCGCAATGCCGCCCTCGTAGATAAGATCAACAATTAATTTTACTTCATGTAGACACTCAAAATAAGCCATTTCTGGAGCATACCCTGCCTCTACAAGAGTTTCAAAACCCATCCTGATAAGTTCAACAGTCCGCCGCACAACACGGCTTGTTCACCAAACAAATCAGTTTCACATTCTTCTTTAAAATCAGTTTCAATAATTCCTGAACGTCCTCCACCTATGGCCGCACAATAGGAAAGTGCCGTTTCCATTGCGACACCCGAAGCATTTTCGTGAACTGCAACAAGACACGGAACTCCACCGCCTTTAAGAAATTCACCCCGTACCGTATGTCCTGGACCCTTTGGTGCAATCATGACAACATCAACGCCTGGTTTTGGATCAATCAGGTTAAAGTGAATGTTCAGTCCATGGGCAAAAGCGATTGCGCTTCCCTCCCGCAAATTTGCATGAACATAATTGCGATATGTTTCGGCTTGTAATTCATCGGGCATTGTAAACATGATTAAATCGCACCACGCAGCAGCTTCAGCAATTTCCATTACCTTCAGTCCTTCAGCTTTGGCTTTTTCGGAAGAACTTGAGCCAGCTCGGAGAGCAACAGCGATGTTTTTTGCTCCTGAGTCTCTTAAGTTTAAGGCATGAGCATGGCCTTGTGAGCCATAGCCAAGTATTGCTATTTTTTTGTCTTTTATGAGATTGATGTCACAATCACGATCGTAATAAACACGCATTTTCACTCCTAATTACTTTTGCCAAAGTGTCATAAAATCACTTTGGATATTATTTGGTCCATAAAGAAAATTAATTCTAAACCCTATTAAACTAACCTTTAAGATTTGAATACAAGTAAGTAGACTTGTCAAAGTACATTAATGGGATTAAAATTTCCCATGCCAAAGTGTATCAAAGATTTTTTGGCTAAAGGTATTTTTGCAACATTAACCAAACCGATTCGTCGTAGTTTAGCTATGAAGTCAAACTGAGCAATTGAGAGGGTGTTAAGTCCCATTACTCCGCCCATAAGAGTAAGTGTTTCAGGGTAGCGTTGTCTTTGATAATACTTAAGGGTATCGGGATTACCTGGATCATTGCCTTGGTTTTTTATACCTTTGACTAGCAAATCGATATCACCCATAGACAAATTTAACCCCTGTGCGCCTATCGGTGGCAACACATGAGCGGCTTCAGCAATAAAAACAATTCTATCGCCGATAAGCGAATTATTCATTTGAAATTGAGAGCACCAAGTTTTGGGCGCTGAACACACCGTTAAATCCCCAAGAATGCCCAAAGATCTGGCAGTCGCAAATTCACTCAATTTCTGCAAGTTTGAATTCAGCAAACTGGGAAATTCTTTCCGGTCGTCCATCCACACAATCGAAGACATTGCTTCATTTTTGTCATGGGGATTAGGTATAAGTGTAAGTGGCCCACCTTTCGCATGGATTTCAATGGATCGATTGCCGTGTGGAATTGGATGAGTCACGTCAAATGACGCAATAGTTTGTGGGATATCAAGCGATTGGAATTTAGTACCGAGTATCTTACGAACTGTCGAGTGTCTACCATCAGCGGCAATAAGCAATCGGGTTGAAACGAGTGTTCCATTTGACAAAGTAAGCCATAATTTTTCTGAACGCGAACGAATGTTCGTGATTCCGGTTTCGCCATGGCATGTGACCAATGAATTGTCGGTTAGATGCTGAAGAAGAGCGTTTTTTAAAGAGGCATTCAGGACAAATGTACCGAATCTGTCCTGACCAATTTCGTGTGAATCAAAAATAATTTTTTTAATGCCCTTTGGACTGTCATCAATGATTTCTAATTGCGAAAACCCAATCCCTTCTCTCGATAAGAATGACGCCAAACCAAGTTTCTCTAAAAAGTGAGTTGCTTTAAGAAACAAGGCTGTAACTCGACGGTCTTGATTGGGATTAATCGGACTTGGATTATACGTATGGTACGGNTCACAACAGCCGACTTTTTGATTAAGATTAGACAGTGCCAGAGTTGCCGTCAGACCAGCCAATCCACCGCCGGCGACAAATACATCGTATTCTAAATCTGCTTTCATTATTCTATTCAAACGAAAATTTCATACAAATACGGTACAACACATTCCAGTTCAAAAGAAAATACCCGTAAATGTCAGCTTCGGTTAAGTGTCTAATTTGCTTTGAGAATTTCGTGTCCTATTTCTTCGGCGATGGCTTCAATAATACTTAAATCATCGCCCTCAACCATTACCCTAGCAAGTGGTTCAGTTCCTGAATTGCGAACCAGAACCCGTCCACACCCTTTAAGTTTTTCCTTAGCCTTGTTGACGACTAATTGAACATTTTCTTGGGCCAACGGGTCGACTCCAACGCCGACTCGATAGTTTTTCAAAATTTGTGGAACGGGAGAAAACACCCGCGATAACTCACTTGCTTTCTTTTGCGATTTAACAAGAATTGCTAAAAACTGTAAAGCACAAATCAGACCATCTCCAGTCGTAGTGTAATCACTTAAGATGATATGTCCTGATTGTTCACCCCCTAAATTATACCCTTCTTTAACCATCTTTTCTGTTACAAANCGATCTCCAACCTGGGTCCGAGCAAGTTTGATATCTGCGGAAGCTAAAAATCTTTCNAGTCCTAGATTAGACATCACTGTGGCTACGACTGTTGCTTTCTTAAGGGTTTTATTTTTTGATTTATCCTTGGCAAGCAAAGCCAGAATTTGATCGCCGTCAATCACTATCCCTTTCTCATCACACATCAAGACCCGGTCAGCATCACCATCCAATGCAATTCCTAAATCCGAGCGCGTTTCTTTCATTTTATTAATCAATGATTGTGGATGCGTAGAACCACAATTATCGTTAATATTTAAACCGTTGGGTTGAACACCTAGAGGAACTACTTCGGCACCAAGTTCCCACAGTATTTCAGGTGCGACTTTATAGCCAGCCCCATTGGCACAGTCAATCACAATACGTAATCCATCAAGGCGGAGATTTTTGGGTACTGTCGTTTTGACAAATTCAACATAACGCCCTAAAACACCATCAATTCGTTTAGCTGAACCAATTTCTGAAGGCCCCACAAGGTTGAGATGGCTATCAATCAAGCTTTCAATTTTTCGCTCTTCGGATTGTGACAGTTTGAAACCGTCAGGACCGAACAATTTAAATCCATTATCCTCATGAGTGTTGTGAGAAGCGGTTATCATGAGCCCAAGGTCGGCACGCATTGATCGAGTCAGTAATCCNATTGCAGGCGTCGGGATCGGACCAAGAAGTAGAACATTCATTCCCATAGCCGCGAGACCGGCAGTTAGGGCATTTTCAAGCATATATCCCGATCTTCTGGTATCCTTACCAATGACTACGCGATGGTTATTCTTATCGTTGACCCGAAAGTGAGAGCCCACTGCCATACCGATTCGCAATGCCGTCTCAGCAGTCATCGGAAAGGTGTTAGCCTGACCGCGGATGCCATCTGTTCGGAAATATTTATAAGCCATGATTAACCTCTAATGAATGAGGTACCATTATAGGTAACCAAACTAGTGAGATGGAGTAAAATGAATTTTCAGTTTATCTCAATTGGCGTAAAATTTATGGTAACCTACCGTTGCGGTATGTTGAAAAACCTTACTCCAACGTGGATTTGAACTCAGTGCATGAAAGTAAGTTGCACCCTTTGTAGTNGGAGTGTAGAGACCATGAATTATATTATGGGTGATCTTCATAATCCCCTTAAAACTCTCTGGTTCACTGATCTTTTCTGAACGACCATCACAATAATAACTAAACTGACATTGTGCCCTTTTAGTTCCACCCTGTCTGACAACACCACAAATTGTATTTGGAAACGCTTTGGATTTAACCCTGTTTAAAATCACTTCACCAACTGCATACTTACCGGCAAGAGGTTCACCCCTAGCTTCAAAGAAAATTGCTTCAGCCATACATTGGAATTCAGCTTCACTTACCTTGGCAACAAAATTACGCTGAATTGGCGGTTCAAAGTCAAGGATTTTGAGGCTTGCGGTATTATTGCTGTTTCTGGATTGGTTAATTACTTGTGGAGTTTTTGTTGAATAANCACTTACCACCTTGAAGCTTTTCGCGGAGGCCATTCTATCACGTAAAATCTTAATTGGTGTCGATTCTGAACTTTTTACAAAGTCAATACGATAGAGCCAAATGACATCTTTATCGTTCTGAAGCGATTCAGGGCGAGGAAGTGGAGCTTTAAACGCAAGAAGATTAGGATTTAGATTTCCCAAATCTAACAGCTCATCACGAGTTTCAAGTAGAGTTGTGGTGGAGGAGCTGAGAATGTATTGTGCTGGTTCAGCATGCAACTGTCCCGGCCACTTTCCAACCATTTCAATCACTGAAATAGCAATAATTACAATGAATATTTGTCGTATATAAGTCATCAAATAACCAAATTTAGCTAAAAGTTTTACTGCTCTCTTGGGTTATGGTTATTGCCTGTGCGACTAACATAATAACTTTTATTTTTTAAAGTTCAAGTTTGAACTTAAATGTGGCTTTGAACAACTTTATTCAAGTTCCCAGCGAATGGNACATTGTGCCGCGGCCAAGCGAGCAATAGGCAACCGATACGGAGTACAAGACAAATAGTTAAATTCAGATTCTCGACAAAACCTAATTGTGTTAATATCAGCTGAGTGCTCACCACAAATCGAAATGGTTAAGTTAGGCTTAACCCTTCGCCCCCTTTTAACAGCCAATTGCAATAATTCACCAACACCCTCGCGATCAAGTGAAACAAAGGGGTCAACTGCCAGAACTTCTTTATTGATATATTCATCAATAATTCTGGCTGAATCGTCGCGACTTATTCCATAAGTCAACTGCGTTAAGTCATTCGTTCCAAAACTTAGAAAATCGGAATTNACGGCGATCTCACCGGCTCGCATAGCGGCACGAGGAGTTTCAACCATCACACCAACTTTATAATCAATCACAATCCCAAATTCGGATTGAATTTCATCTGCGGCAGCCGTCACAAGGTCATGGATTAACTCAACTTCACGATTCATAGACACCAGAGGAATCATTATTTCTGGTAAGGCCTTTTCGCCTTGGGTATGAAGGTCAGCTGCTGCAAGAAAAATCGCTTTGGCCTGCATCTCGTATATTTCAGGGATAGTTATGCCGAGCCTGACTCCTCTTAAACCAAGCATCGGATTAAATTCGCGCAATTCATCGCATCGTGCAATGACCTTACTCAAAGGTAAATCCAAGGCATTAGCCAATTCTTGCATTTCATCTTTGTCACGGGGTAAAAACTCATGCAGGGGTGGGTCAAANAGACGAAAACATACTGGGTTTCCGCTCATGGCCTTGAAAATTGAATAGAAATCGGCCTGCTGCATAGGCAAGAGTTTACGTAGAACCAACTTTCGTTCCTCAGAACTGTCAGTAAAAATCATTTCGCGCATTGTCGTTAANCGGGATTCAGCGAAAAACATATGCTCTGTTCGGCAAAGACCAATGCCTTCGGCATTGAAACCTTTAGCGACTCGAACTTCTTCAATTGTGTCAGCATTTGCTCTTAATCCAATTGATCGGTAATAATCAGCCCATGACATAAACTCTTCAAAGTTAGCATTAAGGCTCGGATGAACTTTGGGAACGTGGCCTTCAATCACCATACCGGAAGAACCATCAATTGTGATCCAATCACCTTCAAAAAANATTNTTCCATTTTGAGCCCTGAGAGTTTTTTCTTTAGCATCAAANTCCAATTGAGTCGCGGCTGAAACACACGGGACACCCAGACTTCGAGCAATCACTGCTGCATGGCTAGTAAGACCTCCCCTGCCCGTCAAAACACCCTTCGCTGAATACATTCCTTTTATATCTTCTGGACCCGTTTCTAATCTAACTAGAATACACATCTGACCTTTTACTAAAAATTCTTCAGCGGCTTTTGATGAAAAGGCAATGACTCCGGATGCTGCACCTGGACTTGCTGCAACTCCAGAAGACAGTATCTTTGATTGGTCAAATTCTTCAATCCGAGAGTGAATTGCCCTTGATAAGCTTTCAGGGTCCAGCCTTAGTAGGGCCTCTTTTTTCTCAATAACTCCTTCATGAACNAACTCAACGGCAAGATTGATTTCTGCCTCTACACTTCGAGGGGATGGTCGATACTCGATTAAAATAGGGACTTCGTTCTTAACAACAAACGTGATTTCAAACTCGTCCTTTTGGGTTTCACGGAGCACCTTGTGATACTTGATGAGATCAAGTTTTAATCGATTTGATGCACGCTTTTGTCCACTTGCACTCATTCCGTGCTCATGACCAAAGGACGAGGAATATTCAATTCTGTGACGACTCTTGCCAGTAGCTCGATCAATATTTCTGCTGTGCCCAACCGTATGAATATCGTTTTGTGAAGAATAAACCATCTGCTGAACCAATAAACCCAACCCAGCATTTTGGGGATANCCCTGTGCTTCTCGAAGCATTTGTGCGGTTGGACTTTCCCAAGCATTGGCCATGTACCTGATAGCATTAGATAAAAGTATTGCAGGTTCCTTGGGATAATGTTCATTAGTATTCTTGTAAATTTCTTTTTTCGCTTGTTTAATTTCTGTTTCAANTTTTGTGCTTGTTGCCGNGTAATCTTCAAATGAATCAGGATCAAGTTTCAAAACCCTAATGGCATATTCAATTATTGACTGTAGATAAAGTTCTTGGGTTTTCTCCGGTCCTATTTCTTTACTAATACTGTTCAAATTTTTTTCTGAAATTCCCACATTCAATAGGGATTTTAAACCGGCCCAGTCACCCCATTCGGGGCTCGGCCGTAGTGCAAAAGTTGAATTTCCAGGAAAACAGCGAAGTAGATTTTTAACGCATATGTGCTCACCAGAACTGAGCTCGTTTACGGTTTTAATCGAAATAGCTGCGGTAAGTGGAGTACTAATCCCGATATTTGAGAGCTGCGATAAACGTGCCCCTTTACCTCCAAAAGTTGACCGATTCAATTTTGAGTCACGCTTTATGATTTGGAATTCCATAGTGTTTTGATTCCGATTAAATATGATTGCAAACAATCATATTTTTTGAGTGACCAAGCTAATGTCTACTTGTTGATTAAGCGGTTCAATGATCTGGGATAATAAAGCAAGGCGGTTCTTTTTCACTTTAGGCGAATTAGCAAAGACAATGACATTATCGAAATAGGAATCAATTGATTGTCGAAGTCTTGTCAAGGATTTCAGAATGCTTTCAAATTCCAATTCATCTGGAGAGCAACAACTGTGATCTGCCAGATCTTTACTTGCCCTTTGAAAGGCCCAGTATAGTTCTTGTTCAGGCCCTTGCTCTAACAGTTCTTCATCAAGACTTGGCAATTCTGTTATCAAAGCCTTTGCCTCCGAGCTGTATAAGAGTTGTGTAATGCGTCGGTGAATATGAAGAAGGTCTTTACCCTCTGGCGAGTGTAGAAACTTATCAAGTACTTTAATGTGCTCACACATTAGATTCAGGTCACCATTACTATTTCCTGCAAGGCAGGCATTAATGATGTCAGTATCATAGTTAAATTGTTGTTTGAGATAATTTTTGAAACGACTTAGGATAAAATGATAGATAGTTTCTTTAGAATCATTAAAACTTGCATGAGTAGGCAATTTCAGCTCCATCTGTTCAAGATGAGAAGTCATTGAAAATTCAATCAGTTCTTTGAGTCCGATTCCACGAAGGTGGTACTCAACAATAATCCTGATTATACCAATAGTAGCTCGGCGGACCGCATTGGGGTCACCTAATCCGCTTGGGGCGGCTCCAATCAATGAAAATCCAACTAAATGATTAATCTTATCCGCAAGACTAACCACAATTCCAACGTCCTCAACAGGCAACTGACCTTCTTGGCTGGTTGGGTAGTAATGTTCTTCTAGTGACTTAGAAACGCATTCAGGTAGATTCTCCCGGCTCGCGAAATATCGCCCCATAATTCCTTGTAATTCAGGAAGCTCATTGACAGTTTCTGAAACAAGGTCAAACTTTGAATATGTTGCAGCCTGTGATAGCCAGCCAGGGTCAACATTAAAGCATCTTAAGTTTGCTAGTTCATTTGCTAGTGCAGTAATACGTTCTACTCTTTGACTTTGCGAGCCAAGTCCCTTGAAGTAACTGATTTTGGATAGTTTTATTAAAGCACCCTTAAGTCCGCTTTGCGAATAAAATTTAAAGTCCTGATCTAAAAAGAACTGCGCATCAGCTAACCGAGATGACAGTACCCGATGATTTCCAGAAAGAATTGTCTTTCCTTTATCAGGGGTCTCCATGTTGGCTACGATGATAAAATGTGAAATTTTACCATTTTTGTTTCGGGCTGAAATAAACCTTTGGTGTTTCTTCATGGTTGTATAGAGCACGGGCGAAGGTAAATCGTGATACTTTTTCTCGACGTCTCCGATTAGTACCACTGGCCATTCAACCAAACCAACAATCTCATCAATTAAATCTTCATCAATTTGGGGTTCTAAGTCTTGTTCTGTACATTTGACTTCAATACTTTCCAAAATGATTTGCTTGCGCTCATGAGGGTAGATTAACACATGAGCATTTCTTAGGGATGTTTCGTAGGAATCAAAAGAATTGACTTTAATCGGCCCGGGATTCATGTATCTATGACCGTAAGTGAACTGACCAGATGATATCTCGGCATAATCAAATGGGATGTATTCGGCCCCATTGCTAGTTTCAAATATCCCTATTAATGATCGAATGGGTCTGATCCACTTTGTTCGACCACTCCCCCAGCGCATTGATTTGGGTAAATTTATTTCACTTAAAGAATTAGTAATTATATTCGGAAGGAGAGTGCGAGTTGCGATTCCTTCAACACGAGACGAGAAAAAGTAAAATTCACCTTTTGGGGTCGGCTTGATTTCTAGATTTTCCTTTGGGACATTGTTTGATTTGGCAAATCCTTCAATTGCTTTATCAGGAGCACCCTTTCTTGGCCCACGTTTTTCAATGATTGTACTTTGACTCTTTGCAGGTATTCCGGTCAAATTGATACCAATTCGACGGGGTGTCGAAAAGGTAATTCCTTGTTCATGACTTAATCCTTTTTCAACAAGGTTTCGCTTAATGTTACTTTCAAAAGCATCGGCAAGAACACCTTGGAATTGTGAAGGTATTTCCTCCGAATAGATTTCAACAAATAGACTAGTCATGGTTGATTGTTTTCCAGAGATACCTTTAAGCTATCTCTTCAGATATAAGATAAGCATCAGCACATTTTCTGGCCAAGTGTCTTACTCTGCCAATCATTGCTTGCCTTTCAGTAGGCGATATAGCTCCCCGAGCGTCAATCAGATTAAACAAATGCGAAGCCTTAATGCATTGGTCATACGCAGGATGAGCCATAATGATTGTTTTACCTAGATTCGGGTCAACTTCATCTTGTGATAAGATTTTAAGACACTCCTCCTCGGCATCACTGAAGTGTTGCATTGTTTTGGCAACATCACACACATTAAAGTTCCACCTTGAATATTCAGCCTCCGATTTTCGAAAAACGTCACCATAGGTTAAGCTATGACCAAGATTGGGTTTATTATAGGGCATGTCCATCACATGGTCGGCATCAAGTACATACATTGCTAGACGTTCTAGCCCATAGGTAATTTCTCCAGAAACCGGAAAGCAAGCTTGACCACACATCTGCTGAAAATATGTAAATTGTGAAATTTCCATGCCGTCACACCACACTTCCCAACCCAACCCCGCTGCCCCAAGCGTTGGACTTTCCCAATCATCTTCAACAAACCTTATGTCGTGAATTGATTGATCAATTCCAATGGCACGGAGCGAATTTAAATACAGTTCCTGAAAATCATCGGGAGAGGGTTTGATTACGACTTGGTATTGGTAATAGTGCTGTAATCGATTCGGGCTTTCTCCATAACGACCATCTGTTGGTCTTCGGGATGCTTGAACATAAGCTGCGGCCCATGATTTCGGACCTAATGACCGCAAAGTCGTTGCCGGATGAAAAGTACCCGCTCCAACCTCCATATCATAGGGTTGAAGTATAAGGCACCCCTGCTTTGCCCAGTAATTTTGTAAATTAAGGATAACGTCTTGAAAACAAGTAGGGGGTGGAAATTCTGAATCTGCAAAGGTAAATGTCATAGTAGAGTTCTACCGAAACTGTGTGTTTGGAAGAATGTATAAAGTCGTAGGAAAGATTTTTTAAATTCTTAATTCTAGGTGTTAAATTAAATTTTCCTTTACTTATGAATAAACTTGATAAGTTGAAGAGATTATTTCGTTGATGTCCCCTTCTCATTTTGATTCCATTAGTTGCAATGAGTACTAAATTTTTGCTTGTTAGGTTACCCACCAATGATGCGCTTAAGTTAATAAGTTATCTTTGAAATCGTACTATCATAGGCGCAAGTTTTTTGACAAAAATCATACCTTAATAAACTTGTAGTATTGAGTTTCATTCCTTATTCAAGTCAGCTCTTTTGAAACCGTTATAAAATAGTTCACGTTACTCTACGTTCTCACAGTTTAATTTAGTTTTCATGATACGATTTATTTTCATCCGAATAAATTTGGTGATGCTCCTTTGGCTAGTGCTCTGTTTGGGTTTACGTGCACAGACTCAAGACACTTGGATTCAATTTATTGAAACCCAAAATTTCGCAACAGCCAATGAATTTGCGATTGAGGTATCAGCATCAGAACCAAACGTTAAAATTTACCGAACGATATTAGGTTCTTATGCAGTTATCATCGGCCCGATGAGTGGTCCTGAGGCCCAACAAAAAGCAAACAATGCTCTGGAAATTTCGACTTCTCATCCTGATGCCAATTTTTTGATTTCCAAAGGTTTCCAGTATCAAGAGGAAATTCCAACCAAANTAGCTGAGATAAGTCCTCAAAAGACCGAAGAGAAACAATCGCAAATTGCAGANAATTCAAGTCCCCAAAGTCCGACATTGGGTGAATCAATTGACCCTTCAAACGTGAATAATTTTTTTGAGTTCGCACCTGTGAAGAAAGAGTATACCATTCAACTTGGGTTAAAGTTGTTAGGCTATTATGAATACAACATTGATGGGATTCTTGGGAGTGGTTCGGAATCAGCTATAAAAGCGTTTCAGCGCTCAATTCAACAAGAATCAACGGGTCAATTAACAACNGAGCAATTTACAGTATTACTGGCTGAAATAGAAAAACGGGTTGGCTTTACCCAATTGCGAACCGCCATTAACAAAGAGTTGGGGATTANGNTAGTGGTTCCAACTGGCCTTGTAGAAGAAGTAGAGATTGACTTCCCATACATTAAATTAAAGCCAAAAACCGATCGGAATTATAATATTGTTTTATTCAATTCTAGAGGAGGAAAAGATGTTTTGCAGGCATTTTACAGGGGATTATTGGTTCATGCCAACATCCCTGGCGCCAACTCTGAAATANCAAGTAATAGGTTTGAAATAAGATACTCGGATTTCGAGTTTAATTTTCATGCTAAAGCAAGACTTTTTGAAGATCGGATTCGGGGAGTCATAACGTATTGGTCAACCGACCAAAGCAATTGGGCTTCCTATATATCAGAGCTTATTACGCACAGTTTAGTCGAGTCTAGTACTCAAGTTAGCGAGTCAGTTAAGGACGATTCTAAGATAATGCGACTCGAAAAAGTTTTAGAAGTCTCAAATACTATCGAACCGAAAAAAACTTCATCAGGATTTTTTGTCAATTCTAATGGAGCAATTCTAACGAGTTCCGATGGTGTTAATGATTGTCAGCGGATTACTGTTGATTTTAGTCAAGAAGCAGAAATAAGCTATCTAAATCTTGATACAGGTCTAGCGGTGTTAAATACTCAGGCTCCAATAACTCCCCTATCAGCAGCAGTTTTTGCTTCAAATTTTTCAGTGGATAATTCTGACCTCATCTTGGGGGGATATTCTTTTGGTGATGCTTCAAAACTGGCCATTGTATCAATCGGTAAGGGAGGTCAAAGAATTAAACAGAACTTATCAAATGCTGACTTTGTAATTCAATTAAACACTACGGAAGAGGATATTGGAGGTCCCCTAATTAATGCTTCGGGAAAGGTTGCTGGAATTTTAAAGGGAAGGACAGCACTTGATAAAGGTTTGCCACATAACCTTCAGTTCGGCTTGAGCTCAAATTCCATATTTAAGGATTTGTCAGAAGCTGGAATTAACATTCAAATTGCTGATTCAAAGGAGTCATTAGAATTTGAGCAAATCAGTCAAATCGCCCGTGATATAACTGTCCTAGTGCGGTGTTATTGAATTTAGGACATTAACCTAGAATATTTTTCTTTATCAAGATAGTATAAATTATGGCAAATTCGAAAAGAATTATAGTCCTCGGTGCCTATGTTTCTGATGCCACCTTTAGAGCAGAACGAATGCCAAAACTTGGCGAAACCATCATTGGGCAGTCTTTCAAATTTGGCCCTGGTGGCAAAGGGTCAAATCAAGCAGTTGCCTCAGCACGTCTAGGATCAAATGTTTCCTTTATTTCGCGGCTTGGAGACGATGCTTTTGCAAAAATGGCCTATGAACTTTGGAAAGAAGAAGGGGTGGAACCATTAATTGTTACTGACCTAGAAAAAGGTACCGGTTCAGCTTGTATTTATGTTGACACTCACAAAGGGAGTAACGCAATTACCATAGTTCCAGGTGCGGCGTTGAATATTTGTGCGGCGGATATTGAACAATTTAAGTATTCTATCCAATCTGGATCTATATTTATTGCCCAACTTGAAACACCACTTGATGCGACAATCAGGGCATTGGAAATTTCTCGACAATCTAGTCTTACGACGATTCTCAACCCTGCTCCTGCAGTCAAACTTGACCGTCAAATATTGTCGTTGGTTGATTATCTTATTCCTAATGAAATAGAGGCCGAGTTGTTAACAGGAATAGAGGTGAAGTCAATTGAGGATGCGAGGGTGGCCTCAGTTAGATTAATTGATTTAGGCTGTCATGCAAGTATCATCACTCTCGGTGAAAAAGGTGCTTTGTTCAATAATGGACAGTCTATATCAATCATTCCAGCACCTCAAATTAGGGAAGTAATTGACACAACAGGTGCTGGAGATTGTTTTTGTGGAGCATTTGCTCATGCAATGCTCCAAAACCTTCCACCCCTTGAAGCAGTTCAATTTGCTTGTAACGCTGCGGCAATTTCAACAACTCAGCAGGGAGCCGCCAATTCCATGCCATCAATAGACGATGTGAATAATCTAATTAATTTCGAAAATTAACCTTTTGCTAAATCAATTAATGGTTGAATGAGTTTACACTTCTTTTCACTTCTGACATTTACACTCTGAAACTCCAATAAATATCGGACTTTACTGATTGTCCGTATATCAATTTAAAATAAGCAGTTCTTGTACCTAAAATTGAATTGGGACCGTGAATCTCTCTTCACTTGTTCAAATTCGAGGACGCAACCTGTTATGCTGGGGTATCACTTAGCTTCTTACCTCATGCTTCTCCTCCAATCCACTGGTTATCACATTGATGTAAGCAAAGTTACNAACTCAAAATTACATGATGGATTTAAGTTAAATTAATTTACACTTTTGGGAGGGAAAAATGTTAAAGATAGGCTAACCAAGTTGATCACCTGACTCATTTGGCCACAATCACACTGTAAGTTCTGCAAGGCCGTCAGATTGTTCTTGAGAATATCGAATATCGTCTTGGCACTCGTCCAAGCTCCCTAGCAGCCATTGGACTTCCAGATATGTCCGAGTCATCTTTTCCAAACTACGCGAACTGCCTATCTTATTCTGATACACAAAGATATAGAGCTTCAGGATCGCCACAGGATTGAACGGTGGTTGAGCTGATCACGAATATTCCTCGGTTTGTTCAAACCCCAACGCGTTCAAATTCAGTGTATTGATATACTTATGCATCGCTCGGACGGGATTTTTCTGATCAACTTAAACATAAAATCAGAGCGGTTGCAACTTAACTGATCCGTGGTGCAGGACTTTTTGATATGGTTGGTGTGGCCTTGATCAACCTCAATTGAAAAATTTGATTATGTTCAGCATTGAATCACAACTGGCTCGTA
>JGI24796J26693_1000946_pt1 | contig 17430 bp, 13 predicted proteins | sample PinacodermFT_FD_26693 | JGI IMG/M metagenome (IMG submission 26693)
TCTGCCGGATANGACTACGGCGCCAAACTGAGAATTGCGCCGGCGGGACTTTCACCCGCTAGTACCGCAGCTAGTCTCGCTGCACCCCTCCCGCCGGACTTCCACCGGCTGCCCTTCCGCCAGTTCGTCTGGCGCACATATACCTCGGCCAGGGCCGACCAGAGCCCCAGACCCCCGTCGCCTACCGCCAGCTTCGCCGCCTTCACGCCACGGTCCCGCAGGCTCAACAGAACCGCCTTCCAGCTCTCCCTGGACTCACGAAAGCCTTATTCCAGGGCCAGGAAGCGCTTGCGGCCACGCGTGTCGCAGCCCACTACCACCAACAGACAACGCCGCTTCTCGCCGCGCACGTTCATGTAGATACCGTCTGCCTATAGATACACGAACTCTTCGCCATGCCAGTCCCGCTCGCGCCACTGCGCGTACTCGCGTTCCCAGCCGTCCTTGAGCCGCGCGATCGTCGTCGGGGACAATCCCTTCACCGACTCGCCGAACAGCGCCTCGTCGAAGTCGTTCGTCGATACCCCCTTCAGGTACAGCCACGGAATCACCGCTTCAACACGCCGGGTCTTCTTCAGATACGGCGGCAACAACTCCGAGCGGAAGCACCGGCCCGCGCCCGACCTGTCCCGCGTCCGCGGAACCTGGACACGGACCGGGCCGACCCCCGTCAACACCTCCCGCGACGGCAGGTAGCCGTTGCGGACCACCGCGCGCCGACCACGCGCGTCGCGCTCGCCCGCGTGCTCTTCCAGAAAGGCCCCCAACTCCGTATCCACGGCCTGCCGGATGTTTCGCCGTGCGCCGTCGCGCACCAATTCGCTGAGTTCGTCCCGAAAGGCTGGATTCGTAAAGGAAATCGTCGTATCTTCTCTCATGGTGGCGCATCTCCTATGTGCTGAATGACCGGGCTTTTGACAACCCTATTTCAGCAGGAATGCGCCGCCTTCTTCAATTCAGCCCATACACCAGATCTGAGCGTAACTCCCGTTCAGCTATTGGAAATTCTTTAAAAATTAAACTTCACAAGCAATGTCCGCATACTCGATTTTCGTCAGCATAATAGGGTGAACCTTAAGTAGCCGTCCAAGACAAGGAGAACAAGAAATTGGATAACAAACATGAATACAAAATCCAGATCGATAAAGATATTTATTCGGTAGACCACCCAATCCTGACCGGAGATGAGCTCCTCAAAATTGCGAATAAGGAACCGGTCGAACGGTTCGCGATTTATCTCAAGATCAAGGAAGGATCACCTCAACGCATTGGAGCTGATGAAAAGGTGGATCTGCGAAATCCAGGTGTTGAACGGTTTGTGACCCTGCCACTCGACCAGACAGAAGGATTTGACGATCGTCGGGAGTTCACGCTCCCGCAAGGTGACCTCGACTGGCTTTGTAATACTGGATTGAGCTACGAACTCGTTTCCGAGAAGAACGTGCTTCGAGTGGTGTTGTACGGTTTTCCTTTACCTCTCGGTTATAATCATAACGAAGTCGATGTGAACGTCCGTATCGACCCCGGCTATCCTGATACTCAAATCGACATGGTATATGTATATCCGCCAATAGCCCTAGCAGATGGGCGGCCGTTGAATGCACTTTCGCAAGATCAGTTCGATGGCAAAATCTGGCAGCGCTGGAGTCGTCACCGGACTCCGGCGAACCCTTGGCGACCTGGAATCGATAACTTATCAACTCACTTTGGTCTTATTGAGGAATGGTTCTCCCGTGAACCAAGAAAGGCATAACACAGTGACAGAAGTAACACTTACCCTAACAGCAAACCAACACGCAGAATTGATGCGACACCTATTTCCAGATGATGGTTGTGAAGCCGTAGCAATCGCACTTTGCGGACGACGGGTCGATCAAGAGCGGCATCGACTGCTCGTTCGCAAAATCGTCCTTATCCCTTATGATGTCTGCTCTCTGAGACAACCGGATCGTGTTACCTGGCCTACTGACTTGCTACCGCCACTTCTAGATGAAGCTTGCCGCCTTGGGCTTGCGGTCGTAAAGATTCACGGTCACCACAGTTTTTCATATTTTTCCGATACAGATGATGAATCCGACACCGCACTCTTTCCATCGATTTACGCATGGACCGAAAACGGGCCCCATGCTAGCGCCATCCTTTTTGGCGATGGGCGCATGATCGGACGAGAAGTGGACGAGAGTGGTAAATTCCGCCCGCTTTTATCCATCAACGTTGTTGGGGACGATCTTGTCTTTTGGCATTCAGAGAGCCAGAGTAGCTTGGTTCCAGAATTTGGACGAAGAGTTGCACAGACGTTCGGAGCAGATACCTATGATCGGCTACGCAAATTGCGAGTTGCAGTAATCGGTTGCTCAGGTACGGGAAGCCCGGTCATCGAGCAACTCGCACGAAACTGTGTTGGTACGCTCGTACTTGTCGACCCTGATCGTATAGAAGAGAAAAACCTAAACCGCATCCTCAATGCCACAATGATTGATGCAAGAGAACAACGGTTCAAGGTAGAGGTTGCAGCCCGCGCCGTTTTGGAAATGGGGCTTGGGACGGTAGTGGAAACACACCCGAGAAGTCTTTTCGACCAAAACACTGTATTGGCTGTAGCAAACTGTGATGTCGTTTTTGGTTGTATGGACTCTGTCGACGGTCGGCATCTTCTCAATAAACTTGCTACCTTTTATCTCCTCCCGTACTTTGATCTCGGGGTCAAGCTCGAGGCCGATGGTTCTGGCGGGGTAGACCAAGTTTGTGGAACGGTTCATTACTTGCAACCCGGCGGTTCAAGTCTCTTAAGTCGACATGTCTACACTTTAGAACAAGTTCGATCAGCAGGTCTCCTAAGGACCGATCCTGCAGCATATCGTTCGCAGGTGGATGATGGATACTTACGGGGTGTTCAGGAGGAAAGACCAGCTGTAATTCAATTGAATACTTTGATTGCCAGCTTGGCTGTCAATGAATTTCTTGCTCGGCTTCACCCATATCGGATCGATTCGAATAAGGAATATGCTGTACACCGCTTGAGTTTGAGCCATGGTATATACGAGTACGAGAGTGACGGTGAGCCATGTTCGTTACTTTGTCGGCATGTTGGGCGGGGGGATATTAATCCGTTGCTCGAATGGGCTGAACTTAGCTTCGACGGAGCAATAGTGTGAATTTGGCGGTACGCGCTTGGTGTTGGTTTGTCGGTTTACTTCGTCCTCATGGTGCCTTCGCAACAGAAGTCGTAGACACTCTTCCAGAAATACTTGAGGCTGATAGGGTCTATTTGATCGGCTGTAGTTCAGACCCATGGTTCGCTGCTCTAGTCTGCCCCTGCGGTTGTGGGTCATCTATTGAACTGAGTCTAATAAAGAATGATCACCCGCGATGGCGTGCAAAACGTCATTTCAACGGCACAGTTACTCTGGAACCATCCATTTGGAGAAAAATAGGTTGCCGAAGCCATTTCTTTCTTAGGCGCGGTCGGATTATTTGGGCTCGATAAAACTCAGTATTACATCACTGGGGAACTTGAGACGCCAATTTCGGTTCTTTACAATAATGCATTCATGATACTGTGTTATACAGGCTTCAATCTATCTACGATCTGGCCTAGGCAATTAGAAAATAGGCCGGATCAGGGTCGAGTTCCAATCACCAGCAGCATAATCATTAACTGGAAACAAAGTAACATGGCTTCACAACAATCTAGAAGCCAATATCCGAGGGCAGCGAAACTACCATCAACCAAGAAGCCACCAGCTACGAGGTCAAGCTTAGGCGCATTGCCGACATTCTATGTGGCTCAATGGACGCGGCCGAATACAAGCATGTCTTTTGGGGCCCCATGAGCCTGAAATACATTTCCGACGTTTGCGACAAGATGAATGTGCATCTCGAAGTATTGCTTCAAACTAAGACACTACCACCAAGGGAAACCCTCAATATCTATCAATATTTGGTAGTAGATCAGTTTGAAATACAAAAGTCAATTCAAGCATTGCTCAGCGCGTAAGGTTAGTGTCATACTATACTAGCTATGTCCCAAAAGCCCAAAATACCACGCGACGGCAACCAGTTGGCTAAGTTTGTTGTGGATGTTGCAACTGGCGAGCGGGAAGCCGATATTAACAGTGTGCCAGTGAATGAATTTGCGCGGGCTGGCGGATTAAAAGGCGGCAAGGCTAGAGCTGAGAGGCTTTCACCTGAAAGACGTCGTCAGATTGCCAAATCTGCTGCGGAAGCACGGTGGCGATCTAATAGAAATCAGTAAGGAGGAATCTAGTGACTGTAGGTGTTGTTGTTCGTTGCAAAGACGGCATGGTACTAGGATCTGATAGCCTTGCTACATTCACTCGTGGGGTGCCAGTAGCTCGTCATACAAACAAAGTGTATGTCATCGAACACGAAGATCTTCACCATCCGGTTGGGCTTATAGGTGCCGGAATGACTGCATTTATTGATAAGTTTGTTGATCGAGTAAAACGCGAGGGCATATCAGTGGCAGCAAAGGAGAAAAAAAAGAAACTTGATATTGTGGATTTCTCGGATAATGTTTGTGAAACAATAGTATCAATACTACTAAAGGAATATGTATTTGATAAAAACAAATTTTTTGGCGCCCCTTTAGCTGATTATAGCTTGTCTATGATCGTCGCTGGGTCTACTTTTGATGGCGAACTTCGTGCCTATCACATTCATGGTGATGGCATTGCAGAATCCATAGACGGGTATGGAACTACCGGAAGCGGAGCAGCTTACGCTGAATTGTTTTTGCACGGTTTTATTCCTGAACCAGGAAGAGTGACCGTAGACGAAGCTGTTAAGTTGACTACTTATACTGTAAAGGGCGTGGAGATTATGGACCCTAATGTTGGGGGTAACACGCAAATATGCGTTCTAAAATTTCAAGATGATAAGCTAGTAGTAACTGTTTTGGAAAACAGCAAAATTCCTCAAAGTGGCGCTAAAGATAAAATGGAAGATATTTTGAGGAAAATTAGCACGGAAATGAGAAAAACTGTTTCTGAAACGCCAAGGTCGAGACAAAAGAAACAATCTGCGAAATAAGAAAGGAATTTAACCAATGCCGGAAACTGTGGAAATCAAGCGATCAGACGAGAGGTCGGCTATGGATGCTCCCAGTATTCTCACGAAAATGGCGAAACACGTTTATGTTCGCCGATTTTCACATAGTGATGAGGGGAATGAACCTGAAGGTAGCTTGAATACCTCAACCAAAAAGAACAGCGACCAGAAGACTGATCCAACGGAGTAGGATAGAAGCTGATCGCGCCAATTACACGAAAAAAAATGACTGTTAAGCATAATGGTCATATATTAGGGGTATGAACACATTACCTCTAAAAACCCAAACTCTCATCATTCGTTGCCTTGTAGAAGGAATGAGCATCAGGGCAACGGCCCGCACGTCTGGCACAAGCAAGAACACCGTAGCCAAACTTCTTGTAGATGCTGGCAAGGCATGTGGCGAATATCAAAATCGCGTGCTTCGTGATTTGCCTTGTAAACGCGTACAGGTTGATGAGGTTTGGTCTTTCGTCTACGCAAAACAGAAGAACCTACCAAATACTCAAGCAGCACCTGAAGTTGCTGGCGATGTGTGGACGTGGACAGCTATTTGTGCCGACACAAAATTGGTTCCCTCATGGAGGGTAGGGGTTCGTTCTGGCGATACTGCAACTGATTTCATGATTGACTTGCGTGATAGGCTCGCCAACTGCGTACAACTTACAAGCGATGGACACAAGCCATATTTAGTAGCCGTGGAAGATGCTTTTGGCGCTGACATAGACTATGCCATGCTCGTAAAGCTGTATGGCTCAGATGGTGGAACATCTCCTGAGAAACGATATAGTCCTGCCGAATGCACAGGCGCTAGAATGTTGCAAATTGAAGGCAATCCAGACCCGGCCCATATCTCTACCAGCTATGCCGAGCGCAACAATCTGACCATGCGCATGTCGATGCGACGCTTTACCCGACTGACAAACGCGTTTTCAAAGAAAATCGAAAACCATATAGATAGCGTCTCACTGCACTTCTTGTACTATAACTTTTGCCGCCAACATAAAAGTTTGGGTGGGATTACCCCTGCGATGGCGGCTGGAGTTACAGAGCGTTTTGGGGATATTGAAGATATTGTACGACTCGTAAACGAAGCCCGCCCAAAGCCGGGGCCGCGTGGACCTTACAAGAAAATAGTTTCAAACTGACCCACTACCCAATATTTCAATTACTTTACAAAAGTTATTCTGATAAAAAATAATGCCAGCATTAAAACCAAAACGAAGAATGTAGTTATTCCCCTCTGGATAGCATCTCCAATACATTTCCCCAAGGTAGATTCCGTAGTCCTGCCAATGAGTTTCGCTATTTCTTCTGAGTGTTTCACCGCATATTTATGTTCTACGGCATGATTTTCTTCTAGCCATTCTTCAAAATGCTCCTAAATTTCGATTTCATCAAAAAACAGTTAGTCGTAAAGAACCTCTACGCGCCAACTACATCACTAACAACAGATTCGAACATGGCCTACATCTACAAAACTGGGCGGTTGGAAATGCAGTCAGCCAGGATGCGTCCTCACCAGCGGCGAAAATGCCAAATGCGAAAGCATCTGTTTTGTGACGGGACGGCACTCACAGTGAGCCAGAGATGTCCTGTACAAATACGGAATTTTACCTGTTGCGCTCAGTTATGTTCGTTGCACAGGTCATCGCTTGTGACATGGAGAAAGCCGGACTGGAGGCCGGTTCGAAACAATCAGCCGCAACATCTCAGAAGTTGCGTTAAAATTATTGGGTAATCCAGGAAATGACTTGCTGAATTGAGCGGATTCGGGAGACGCGTAAAGATTCGGCGGCAGGGTGTTGGTCGTGCCAAAACTAGTGCCTGCATGAAATCCTGTCCGAAAGGAGTCTGACTGGCACAGTGCCCTCACCACTTCGGAAGCAGCAGGAGATTCAAGTGGTCCTGGTGAATCAGCAGCATTCTCACTCACCGTGGGGGGCATTGGCCCGCGTCGTTAGCACTCACTCCAGAAAGTCTGTGGTCCGCTCTATCACCCCACCAGCGAACGGATACGGAGACGCGACAATAAAGTGCAGGCATGCGCAGGAGTTAGAATTCGCCCGCTTCCGTTTTGATTACGTATTGGAGAAAGTGAATTCCGAACGAGAATGAGAAGAGTTGTTTTTCTCAATGATATCAACGGAATACCGGAATCTCAGAACCGTTGGAAACAGCCTAGTGTCACTAAACGGGCGGAAGACCCTTCTCGATTCATAAAATCTTCACAACTCCAGATAGGCCCGGCATTGTGGCCCGACGCGGTTCAGGTTCGGCCCGTTTCGACGACGCAGGCGGGTCCACCCGGACGCTCCATCCGCCCGCCGCCCTATCAACCGGGCGGGGTCAATCTACTTCATTGTCCGTGTCGTCGTTTTCGGTGTTTTGCTCATCCCGCCCTCCGAACCCCGAGATAAAGAGGTAAAGATTCAGGGGTCAAGCGTCCGGGCGACTCGAAACCCGAAGCCGTTGCTCCGGAAACTCGTCGTGTTCAAGATGCGAATCGCGGAGCGGAGGTACCCCGGTTCGTTGTACCAGCCACCGCCGCGCAAAACGCGGCGAGAACAATCGCCGCTCGTCCAGGAGCTCCTGTCCGATGGCGCGTCATAATAATAATTTCTGTTCCAGCTATCCTCCACCCACTCCCAGACGTTGCCGTGCGCGTCGTGCAGGCCGAATGCGTTCGCGGGAAGCGAACCCACGGACACCATTCTTCATCTTAGGACTTGAAACCATCTCTACGAACTTGGCTTCAGCAGCTACTGGCTCGCTGGTCTTTACCTCGGCTTACTGACCTCTATCCTCGTTTCTCCGTTATTTGTTCTCCACATCTTGGCGCACGAATTCACATGTTCATATTGCCCTGCTGAAATAACGTCGTCATAACATTGGACCAATACTCGAGCAATCGATAGACTGGTTTTACGATTACAGAGGGGAAGTTCGAAAGAAAATCTGTGATGTTTTTTACCGACACCGCTGATAGTGGTTGTTCTGGAAAGTAGATTTTTTTTCGTCCCAAAGCCTATGGATAGTGACGCTCCGTACGAGTCGGCAGCATACACTCGTGCGTGGATAATATCTGGTAGCTTGAACCAATACTCGTTCGTTTGCACGAAGTTGCTGTCCTTTCCCTTTCCCACACGTCTTAACGATAACTTGATTTCGGGATCAGCATATGAAAGTGAGTTTCTTATCCAACGACTTCCTACTTCAAACCTTCCGCAGTCCGCTAATTTCTCCCCTATGAACGTGGCGGTATCTCCTTCCGTTAAACCGCTTTCGAGAATTTGTAGAATGGCATTGTTCTCGCCCTTCTCGCGAGCTCTATGATAGCTGCCATATTTATTTCTCACGACGTCAAGTGTTGTTTTTCCCTTCGGCCCCTTGATCCTGGGGTCGGCGCCGGCCGTCATCAGCAATTCGACGATACCCGAACGCCCGTGCAGGGCGGCGATGAACAGCGCCGTCGCGCCGTCCGCCGCCTGCAGGTTCGGTTTCGCGCCCGCTTTGAGGAGTGGGGGAACCAGCAGCGTGTAGCCCTTGTCCGCCGCGTACATGAGCGGCGTCCAGCCGCGCCTGCCTCGCGCGTTCGGGTCGGCGCCCGCCGCCAGCGCCTTCTTGAGGGCCGAAACATCCCCCGCAGCAACCGCCCGCAGGGTCGCTCTCCCGGAGGGACCCTTGCGCACCGTCCGGCGCTGTGGCCGGGTGGCGCCCTGCGCCCTTCGGCGCGGGAGGATCGCCGTGACCCTCCGACTGCCTGCGGTCCGCCACGCACGGGCCAGATTGCGCGCCTCGGTACGTTCTTCAGCCGTCATCTCCTTCGCCAGCGCGTCGCGCTCCGCCGCCGCCTTCGCGTCTCCCCGCGCCGCCGCGAGGTTCAGCCACTTGTGCGCCTCCACGAAGTCCTGCGGAACGCCCACCCCCTTCACGAACGCCCGGCCCAGCGCCGCCATCGCCCGCCTGTCGCCCTTTTTCGCCGACGCCCGCCACTGCTTCAGCGCCTCGGCGTAGCGTCCCGACTTCCAAGCCGTCCGCCCCGCGCCTTCACGCTTCACTTTCCGGCTGGGTTTCAGTTTCCTCTCTCGCTTCCTGGCCTCGAGCAGGTTGCGTCGGCAAATGCCGGTATCCCTGTCCACGTAGCCGCCCGCCTTGTAGAGGAGCAGCTGGACCGATGAGCCTTTCTTCGCATGGTCGTAGGCCACTTTCCCGCTACGGTCGCGCAGGCACGGATCAGCCCCACCCGCAAGGAGTTCCTTGATCTCCGCATAGATGTCGTCCTCGTGCTTTGCCGCCCGGATGAGAGGGGTGTCGCGCCGGGTGTCACGCAGGTCGGGGTCGGCGCCGTGTTTTATCAAAAGTTTGATCAGTCTCTTCATATCGTAATCGGAATTTCTCGAGTGACCAGGGAGCGACAGCGCCTCGAACAGGGGCGTTTCGCCCTCGTTGTTCCGCGTGTTGGGGTCGGCGCCGTGCCCGAGAAGCATGGAAGCATGTCCGGTTTTGGTGAAAACCGTGTGGCCACGTCTGATAAGCGCCATCAACGGGGTGTCGCCTTTTACGTTCCTGATGTTCGGATCGGCCTTGGCTTCCTGCAGCAATACCTTGAGGATATCGGCTCGCGCTCCCGCCGCGCCCGGCAATTTTGGGAGTTCGCGGATTTGGAAATTGCCGTGCCTCTCCACGTTTTCATAGAGGACATGCAGCGGAGTATTCCCCCGCCTGTCCCGAACGTTCGGATTCCCGCGGCACGCCGCTCCCGTCTTGTCGCCGCGGGCGCATTCTCTTTGCACACCCGGTCTCGCTTCGCAGCGCAACAGTATCCGGAGTGATTGAGCGCCGGGGCCGAGGGATTCCTGCGCAGCCCGCGAAATGAAGCGGCGTGGCGCCGTAGGCGTTCTTGCGGTTGCAGTCTCCGCCAAGCCGCACCGCCTCGCGAAGGATGTCCAGCCGGTTCGTCACGGCGTAATGCATGAACGTATTTTTATCCGAGTCCAGAACCTCGTTCGGATCGGGAGTGCCCCATTCGCCGCGCAGCCATTTCCAAACCTTCGCCGCCGCGGCGCTGTGAGTTGGAGTTCGAAACAATTCGTCGGCAAGAACGAGGGAATCGTCTTTTTTCTGGGCCGAAACCGGGGCAGCCGAAACGGCGAACAGGAAAGAACTCAAAACAATCGCCAAGGTTCTCACTAGGCGCCTCCCTCGTCGTGTGACGGTGTGATTACATAACTTTCCAAAGATTCGAGACCCGAGTCAATATCCACATCATCCCCGCATACGACCAGCTTATATGCAGGCCGGATTTCGGTTGTTTTGATACTCTGGCGGCGAAGCGTGCGGCCGAGAGCGGGGTGTTTCACCAGGCAGGCTCGTGGACAAACTTGAGGCGGAGGCTTGGTTAAGAGGCATTCAGCCGGTCCTGCCGCCGGCCTCGCGACCCGCGTCCGGCGTAGAGGCTCTCCTCCCGCAGTGTGGCGGACATTTTTTTTCTCCCTGATCGTTCACCCCCGGCAGCGCTCTTCGCCGCATCCATTTTCTCCAAACCTCGAGTCATAAGCCCGATTCGCGCAAACTCCGCTTTTAGGCCCTCCAAGCGAAACGGGATATTTTCAAGGGGCGAGCGTCCGGGCCACGCGAAACCCGATGATGTTGTCCCGGTTTCCGGCCGTATTTTTCTCGCGGTTCGCGGCGCGCAGGAACCCGGGCTCGTCGAACCAGGAGCCGCCGCGCACGACGCGGCGCGAACAGTCACCGTCCATCCGGGCGCCTCCGTTTGCAGGCGCGCCCGCATGGCTCGAGTTCCAGCAGTCCTCCACCCACTCGCGGACGTTGCCGCGCATGTCGTGCAACCCGAATCGGATCGCCGGAAACAACCCGATGGGAGCCGTTCGCTCGCCGCCCCAGAAACTGACGCAACCATAGCAATTTGCGGGATAGTTCAGGGCCTTACCTTGCCCGGTCCATTCCCAACTGGCCCCGAAGTATTCGGCCAGAGGGTTTCGCTTCGTCTTTGGGCCTACGCGCGCCGCGTATTCCCATTCCGCCTCACTGAGCAGACGGTATTCCTGGCCCGTCTTCTCGGAGAGCCACTTGACGTACGCCTTCGCGTCGTCCCAGCTCACGCACACTACGGGGTCCGATTCCGATTGTTCGAATCCGGGCTCGCGCCACGTGATGTCCCGGCCCTGCTTCCATTTGCGCGAGAAAGAATCATGGAGCCGGCAATTTCCCGAAGCGGGGCGTCCGCTTGCGCGCGCGAAGGCCTCGAATTCGAGCCTCGTCACCTCGTACTTGCCCACCGCAAAAGGCCTGGCGATCATCACGCGGTGAAGAGGCCTCTCATCCGCGTTCCCGCCTTTATCTTCCGCAGGCGAGCCCATCATGAACGAACCGGCCGGATACGCCACCATCTCCGGGCAATCGGGGCAGTCGCGTAATTCCTTGCCCGCCGGCCATTTGCGTTTCAGTTCCTCGATTTGCGTCTTGAGACGTCCAGCCACTTCAGCGTGTCGGCCCTGCGGGAACGAAGACATGTATTCGGCATACGCCGCAGGCGTTCCTATCGAATTCGCTTTCGCGTACGCCGCATCGTCCGAATCTTCCTGCGCTTTCGCTTGCGCCATCAGGCGCCGAGCTTGCTCACTGTGACGACCTTCGGGATATGAGGACAGATATCCGGCATACGCTTTCGACGTTCCCGCCTTGCGGGCCTTCGCAAACGTCGCATCGTCCGCATCCTCACGTGTTTTCGCCTGCGCCATCAGGCGCCGAGCTTGCTCACTGTGACGACCTTTGGGATATGAGGACAGATATCCGGCATACGCTTTCGACGTTCCCGCCTTGTGCGCTTTCGCGTACGCCGCATCGTCCGCATCTTCACGTGTTTTCGCCTGCGTCTTCAAGCGCTGCGCTTCTTCCGCGTGCCGACCCCCCGGGCGAGAAGAGAGGTACCCGGTATACGCCGCCGACGTACCCGCCTTGCGGGCCTGCGTGAACGCCGCATCGTCCGCATCCTCCTGCGCTTTCGACTGCGCCTTCAGGCGCTGCGCTTCTTCCGCGTGCCGACTCCCCGGACGAGAAGATAGATACTCGGCATATGCTTTCGACGTACCCGCCTTGCGGGCCTGCGCGAACGCCGCATCGTCCGCCTTCTCTTCGGCTTGCGCATTCATTCTCAGGCGGAGCGCTTCTTTGGCGTGTCGGCCCTTCGGGAATGAAGAGAGGTATCCGGCGAACGCCGCAGACGTCCCCAGCGAGAGCGCCCGTCCGTAGGCCAAATCATCCATTCTCGCATCGAATCCGGTCTTCAGACGCCGCGCCGCTTTGGCGTGACGGCCCTTGGGGTATGAAGAGAGGTATTTGGCGAACGCCGCAGACGTCCCCTCGATGTGCGCCCGCTCGAACGCCGCATCGTCCGCCTCTTCCCTGGTTCGCTGCGCCTTGAGACGCAGCGCTTCTTTTCCGTGACGACCCCGCGGGCGTGAAGTCAGATACGCGGAATACGCCGCTGACGTATTCTCCGTACGCACCCCCTTGAACGCCGCATCGTCTTCCGCCACGGTTTTCGCCCACGTCTTGCCTTCCAGCAGGGCGATCACGCCGGGACCCTCACCCTTCTTTCGTGCCGCCTCTACGGTCCCGTATCTCTTCCGCGCCAGATCCACCGGCGTCTCTCCCTTCGGTCCCTTGATCGAAGGGTTCGCACCCGCCTTCATCAGCAACTCGATGAACTGCGAGTGGCCTTCCTTCGCGGCGTGCAACAGCGCCGTCCAGCCGCGCGTGTCACGCGCGTTCACGTCCACACCCGCCTTTAGCGCCGCCTTCACGCCGCCTACGTCTCCCGCCAGAACCGCCCGATGCAGGGCGTCGGGACGCACCCTCCGGCGGGGAGGTGCCTTTGCGACGGGTGCAGGTCTTTGGCGTCTCGCCGCAGTCCGCATGGCCCGCAGTCCGCCGAGCGTCAGCTTATCTCCCGGCGGCAGACCCGCATCGCGCAGAAACCGCCCATAGGCCTTCAACGTGCGTGCGCCCCAGAGGCCGTCCGCCGGACCCGGCTTGTAGCCGAGCGCCGCCAGCAACTCCTGCGCCTCGCGGACAGAACGCGCGGACGATGAAGACTCTTTTCTCTCTCCTCCGACCGGTCGCCACGAGCGAGCGCGCTCCTGCGCAGACGCGATCTGCCGGGGCGTCATCTTCTCAGCCAGAGCGTCGCGCTCTTTCGCCCCCGCCAACTCGCCCCGGCCAGACGCCAGGTTGAACCACATGTGCGCCTCGATATAATCCTGCGGAGCACCCAGACCGCGCATGTACAGTCGTCCCAAGGCCAGCATCGCGCGCTTGTCACCCGCATTCGTGGCCGCGCGCCACTCTTTGAGCGCCTCGGCGGGACGCATCGCATCCCACGCGCGCTTGCCAGCCTCGTAATCCGCGCGCGCCGCCGTGGCGAACGAAAGCGTCAACATCGCGCAAATCAAAATCAGCCATATCGCAGAACGATTCATGTGCGGTTTCACTCCTCTGGGAAGAGAGAAGAGGTAAAGAGGTAAGGATTCAGGGAGCGAGCGTCCGGGCTACGCGAAACCCGTTCCCGTTGAACCGGTTTCCTGTCCCGTACCTGAGGCGGTTCGCGGAGCGGAGGAGCCCCGGAGCGTTGAACCAGGAACCGCCGCGCAAAACGCGGCGCCCACAATTGCCACTGGTCCAGGCGCTTCCGTCCGAAGGCGAACCCGAATAATTATCGTTCCAGCAGTCCTCCACCCACTCCCATACGTTGCCGTGGACGTCGTGCAGACCGAACACATTCGCCGGAAACGACCCCACGGGTACCGTCTTGCCACGGTCCACGCCCTTGGAGCCTCTGCCATACGTGTGGTCCCCATCGTAGTTCGCCTGGGACGTAGATATCGTCGAACCGAAATGAAACGGGGTCTTCGTTCCCGCGCGCGCCGCGTATTCCCACTCCGCCTCGCTTAGCAGGCGATATCGCTTCCCCGTCTTCTGAGACAGCCACTTCACGTACGCTTTCGCGTCCTCCCAACTCACTTTGGTGACAGGCCGGTTCCCGCGTCCCCAACCCTCATCACTTGGGCGGTGGCCGCCGCAGCCGCCGTCCGCCACGCAGGCGTCCCATTCGGCGAACGTCACCTCGTACTTGCCCACCGCGAAGGGATTGGAAATCGTGACGCGATGACGAGGGCCTTCGTCGTCGCTCCTGTCTTTTTCACCCGACGGGGAACCCATCATGAAAGAACCCGCAGGCGCCACCACCATCTTCGGGCATTCCGGACAATCACGAAACGCCATCATAGCGAGGACGGCGAGACTCTTCCGTGCCACATCCCACGCCGTCCTGCCCTTCGGCCCCTTGATCCTGGGGTCGGCGCCGGCCTTCATCAGCAACTCGACAATCTCCGAATGCCCGTGCAGGGCGGCGATGAACAGCGCCGTCGCCCCGTCCGCCGCCCGGAGGTTCGGTTTCGCGCTCGCTTTCAGGAGCGGGGGAACCAGCAGCGTGTAGCCCTTGTCCGCCGCGTACATGAGCGGGGTCCAGCCGCGTTTGCCGCCTCTCGCGTTCGGGTCGGCCCCCGCCGCCAGCGCTTTCTCAAGGGTGGAGATATTCCCCGCAGCAACCGCCCGCAGGGCCGCGTTCCCTGGGGATACCTTGCCCGCCATCCGGCGCGGGACTATCGCCGTGCTCCTCCTCCGCCCGGCATTCCGCCACGCACGGGCCAGCTTGCGCGCTTCGGCGCGTTCTTCGACCGTCATCTCCTTCGCCAGCGCGTCGCGCTCCGCCGCCGCCTTCGCGTCTCCTTGCGCCGCCGCGAGGTTCAGCCACTTGTGCGCCTCCACGTAGTCTTGCGGAACACCCACTCCCTTCACGAACGCGCGGCCCAGCGCAAGCATCGCGCGGCTGTCGCCCTTCCTCGCCGACGCCCGCCATTGTTCGATCGCCTCGGCGTAGCGTCCCGCCTTCCATGCGGCCTGTCCCGCGCCGTAATCCGCCCAGGCCGCCGGGGCGCACGAGAGCATAAGCAGCGCGCAAAGAGGGATGAGACATGCCAAATGACGATACATTTCCGACGCTCCTCTGGAAAAATTGAGCTGATGATTTATTTCAGAAGCTGGAAAACCTGCCGTTATCTTTCGCGTACCAACTATCCCATGTTCTTACAGGCTCAATCTCCTTCGTTGTCGGTGTTGTCGTCATCCGGCGGGCTAGACGGCGGCGTTCTCTCCTTCTGGCGTCGCGTCGAGTTGATTATCATCGCTGGAGTTTCGCTCTTGTCGTTCACGGCGTTCATGTTGGCACCGTGAGCCAGCAACAGTTTGGCGAGTTTGGATTTTGCATCCCACCTAACCGCATCGTGGAGAGGTGTGTCACCATTTTTACCCTTGGCGTTCACATCGGCACCATGGTCCAGGAGCAGTTTGGCGAGCTTGAAATCTGCATTCACCCTCACCGCCGTATGAAGAATTATGTAACTGTTTTTGTCTCTGGCGTTCACGTCGGCACCGCGTTCCAGCAGCAGTTTGGCGAGTCCGATATTCTTGTAAAGCACCGCTTTGTGTAGAGGACTGTAACCATATTCGTCTCTGGCGTTCACGTCGGCGCCGCGCTTCAGCAGCAGTTTGGAGAGGTCGGGGTTTTCGTTGCGCGCCGCCCAGTGCAGAGGTGTGCTGCTATCTTTGCTCCTTGCGTTCACATCAGCGCCACGCTCCAGCAGCAGTTTAACGAGGTAGGGGTTTTCGTTGCGCGCCGCCCAGCATAGTGGCGTGATACCGTAAGGGCCCCTGGTGTTCACGTCGGCGCCGCGTTCCAACAGCAACTTGACGAGTTCGGGATTTTTGTTTTGCAACGCCCGAATCAAAGGTATATTGCCATCTTTGTTCTTGGCATTCACGTCGGCGCCGCGCTCCAGCAGCAGTTTGACGAGTTCGATATTTTTATTGCGCACTGCATTGTGCAGAGGTGTCCAACCAGCTTTGCTTCTGGCGTTCGCGTCGGCGCCATGGCCCAGCAATAGTTTGACAAGTTCGAGTTTTTTTTTACGCACTGCTTTATACAAAGGGGTGTCACCATAATTGTCTCTGGCGTTCACATCGGCGCCGCGTTCCAGCAGCAACTTGGCGAGTTTGAGGTTTTTGTTTTGGAACGCCCGAAACAAAGGCGTATTGCCATCTTTGTCCTTGGCATTCACGTCGGCGCCGCGTTTCAATAACAGTTTGGCGAGTTCGGGGTTATTCTTGGACGCCGCAAAGTGTAGTGACGTGTTGCCGTTTGCGTCGCGACCGTTCACGCCGTCTCCGCGTTCGATTAACGTCATGGCGACCTCGGGATTTTCGTTCCACTGCGTCGCCAATGCCTGCGCGGTTATATTTTCTCTCTCTCCGGATGCTCCCTTTCGCTGGGATTCGACCTTTTCCTTTGGATTCACGCCTCGCTTGAGCAGAATGGCGATTACTTCGGGATGCCTGTTGTATCTCGCGGCGGTGTGCAAGGGCGTGTAGTAGTATTTGGAATTCGGATATCGTTCGTCCAGAACCACACCTCTCGCACCGAGGTTGGCGCCCCGGTCCAGCAGCGCCTTGATGACGACGGGACCTTCGTTCGCGCGCAATGCCTTGTGCAACCCGCCGGAGGCGCCGTATTTTTTCTTGGCAGCTCTCGCTATCAGGTCCTCCGCCGTCCTGCCCTTCGGCCCCTTGATGGCGGGGTCGGCTCCGGCCTTCATCAGCAACTCGACGATCTCCGAACGCCCGTGCAGGGCGGCGATGAACAGCGCCGTCGCGCCGTCCGCCGCCTGCAGGTTCGGTTTCGCGCCCGCTTTGAGGAGTGGGGGAATCAGTAGCTTGTAGCCCTTGTTCGCCGCGTACATGAGCGGCGTCCAGCCGCGCCCCCCGCGCGTGTTCGGGTCGGCCCCCGCCGCCAGCGCTTTCTCAAGGGTGGAGATATCCCCCGCAGCAGTCGCGCGCAGGGCCGCGCTCCCTGGGGATGCTTTGCGCGCCATCCGGCGCGGTGGCCGAGCTGTACTCGGTGCCCTCCGGCGAGGCGGGATTGCGGTGGTTCTCCGCCTGCCGGCGGTCCGCCACGCCCGGAGCAGCTTGCGCGCTTCGGCCTGTTCCTCGATTGTCATCCGCTTCTCGAGCGCGTCGCGCTCCGCCGCCGCTTTTTCGTCTCCCCGCGCCGCCGCGAGGTTCAGCCACTTGTGCGCCTCCACGAAATCCTGCGGGACGCCCACCCCCTTCACGAGCGCCCGGCCCAGCGCCGCCATCGCGCGGCTGTCGCCCTTTCTCGCCGCCCCCCGCCACTCCTTCATCGCCTCGGCGTAGCGGCCCGCCTTCCAAGCGGCTTGCCCC
>JGI24796J26693_1000963_pt1 | contig 17298 bp, 16 predicted proteins | sample PinacodermFT_FD_26693 | JGI IMG/M metagenome (IMG submission 26693)
CCTCCGGGCGGCCCGGGTCCGCAGGGTCCCGCCGGTGAGATCGGCCCGTCCGGTTCCGCCGGTTCCATGGGCATCATCGCGCTGGTCGTGGCCATCGTGGCCGTGGTCATCGGGATCGCAGCCATCGTCATGGGACGGCGCACCGCGTAGTCTCTGGATAAACGCGCCGGACCAGGATCGCCCGCGTGGCGGTTCACGGTCCGAAAGGAGCCCCCGTCGGCAACGGCGGGGGCTCCTTTTTCAAGCAGAGGGCAGCGCAGGGATGTCAGGCAAATAAGGCAACGCTTTGGGAAATCGTTCTCGGAAGTACGCTTCAGCCCGCGTCGGCAACCAGACCTCGTTAAAGTATTTGCGAAACTCGGGCAGGTACTCAATTGGGTACAGACGGGCCTGAACCGGCATCCGTGTTTCATCGGCAAATTCATGCTCATAGGTGGGGAACTGCTTCGGTTCAATCCCCTTTTGTCGGAGGAAGCCTGAAAACATGAGCCCTGTGGAAATGTCGGGCATTATGTTGTCAGGAGGGATGACGCCGTGATCTTCCAGCGTCGCAAACAGGCTCAAGTAGATTTCGTTCAGCATGGAGAAGTAAGTGTGCGGGATCTTGGAGCGATTCTTCAGGAACCGCTGAACGTGAGCCGGCATATAGGGCTGTGTCTTGCCCTGCATCCAGTCAAAAACCCACTTGCTTACCTGCACCTCAAAAGACGGTGAAAGCCATTGCCCCAGGCTGATGGCCACTTGCGGATGAACCCAGGTCCCTTGCTCTACCGCGTCCCCACGCCCTCTGATTCCCTGTACTAAATTAGATATGGGAATTCCCATATCTAATGCGAGTTCTTCCAGAAAGGCTTTTGTCCGTGCCAGCCGATAGTAATCTGCAAACAACTTTCCCGCTCGTTGGCACAGGCGGGTGGCGTTGATGTAGCCGTCGGTCGGACGTTGCGGAACGACGCCTCCATCGATGGCGTGCTCGATCAACAGACGCGGTTCTGCCATCTTGAACGGTATTGGCGTGTTGTTGGGTCTTTCAATCATCGTCGTCCTCCGAGTGTCACAATCCCTGGCCAATTGACCGGCCCAGATCGGTTCGGCAACCATTGTAGCCGCTACCTTCGCTGTCCGAACCCTGGTCTGGCGTTATTCGGACCTTGAACGCTCGGTTGGGCGAGACGAAGTTCCTGGCCATCTGCGACCGGGGCGAACACAAAAAGCCAGTGTGCGCCGGGCGTTGCCGATTGTGTTTGCAAGCAGTATCCACGCTTGCATTTCTGCGGAGCAGGGGTAGTTATTGCAAAGAATTGCAAACCCGGAAGCTTGCAAACCCGGAAGCTTGCAGGAGCCCAGATTTGCAATATTGTGTCCCCTTGGGTAGAATACATAAAGCGAGGCGGCAGCGCTCCACAGTCTAGCCGGACAGGACGCTACCGCCTTCAAAAGCGACGACCCGTTGTGGTCGTCAACCGCAACCCGTTACGCGGTTTCCCCGGGGGGATACCCGTGCCTGTATGCGATGTAGACATTGTAATTCATTTCTCCCGGACAGGTCAAATAGGAGACGTCACCATGACCGATGAAAATGTTTGTGCGGTGCGGCAGCGACGAGATGACCTGCGGCAGCTGAGGCGCCGATACCTGGAGGCACTGCGGTGTATAGACCGCGATCTGGAAACACTGGAAGCTGCGCTCCAGTTGGCGGAGAACCCGTCTGATTACGATGCACCCCAGGTTCTGCCGCTCGACCGAGGTGCATCGGAACCGCAGGCTCCGGCGCTCTTGGCATTCGCGTCTATGCACATGCGGCCGCGCACGCATGTGGACCTCCTGACCGAGATGGCACGGGCGCACCCAGAGCGCACGGTGCATCTCACGACGGCCGCGAAGCGGATCATCGCGGATGGTCTCAGTAGAGCGACCCGACCAGCTCACGTGAGCGCCACGCTGCATTCTCAGCTGATGAAAGACCCGCGGTGGGCGAAGGTCGGTCGAGGCCAATTCCAGCTGGCTACTGAGCAGGCCAGCGTGTCGCGTTCGGAGATGATGAGAGATAGCGAGGCGACGGTCCGACCAGCGACATACCCACAAACCAGGGGCGGACGGGCATAGCCGCGAGTCCCGGACACCAGTGGATAGAAGACCCAGGTTTGCGAGGCAGCATCATGACTGTACCCCAGGACAACCAGTCCATTGATACAATCGACGCCTTAGAGCGGACCCTGGAGGAGATGCAGCATCGGCTGGTCGCTGCTAGGTCGAGATGCGCCGAGCTGGAATCGGGGTGTCAACACCTGGTCTCGGCCATCACTACCCTGAAAAACGAGGCGTACGAGGGTGATGCTGGAGAGGTGATTGCGCCTGTGGACCTGCAAGGGTGTGTCGAGCAGCCAGAGATGTACCGGTCGGCACCTGAATCCACTCATTCCGACGACACGCCGGCCACAGTTGACCTGAGTCGATGTATGAATCTTCGGGAGCGGCTTGAGCGGATTGCCATCGCCAATAACGGGTTGCTGGGTATCGGTCATGCAGCGGCTGTGATATTGGCCGCGGGTGCGAGCAGGTCAACACCGAGAAATCTACGCAACGACATCACCAAATGCGTGAATCAGTATCCTCGAGATTGGGAACACGTTTGGACCGCTGTCTACAGATACAAGCGGTTCATCACTCAGGACGACGAGGGCCCATGAACGCCGCCGGGATCGAAGATCGAACCCCCGGCCGGTTTGTGGTACAATAGTTCTAACGAGAACGGCGCCGCGGGGGGCGGACAACCTCCCGCGACGCCTGGCCATCCGGAGAGTGTTGGTCCCCAGTGGCTGCGTCAGAGTCTAGACCATCAACGGTCTGCTATCAACCGGCAAGACCCATCGCCCAGCGAGCGGGATGGGCCCGGTTGCGCCTGCCGTCTCTCCGGCACACCCATTCACCCAGTCTGTCGCTCTGTGGGCGTGAGGCGGCGTGAACTGGGCAAGAACTTGGAGGGACATACGCACATGGTTACCGGCACACTTCCCTTCCCTACTGTGGCGCCCTGGCCGGGCCCAGATGATGGCGACGAAGGTAGGCAGACACGAGGCCTCGCCATAGCCGCCACCCACCGCATTGATAAAATTCGGGCGGGATACCGTGTACCATCCCAGAGCAGCGGCGGCCACTACACGGTGGTGGACAACGGCGGCGAATTGCTCTGCTCATGCCCGGATTTTGAACAGCGGTCAAGTCCGTGCAAGCATGTCTATGCGGTCCAATATCGAAACTGTCGAGAGAACGCTGACGGCGCTGTCAGCGACGATACGCAGGTCCTGCCTGCAAAGGAGCCAGACCAGCCCGCACTGTGGCGCTTGGATGCTCCGCTGAGGCAACCCACTAATCGCGCTGCTCCGCAATCAATAGCGCCAGCGCGTGGACAGATTTCTCCAGCCACTGCCGGCAAGTCGCGGCCCACCTACGGCCAGAACTGGCCGGCCTACAACCCCGCCCAACGAAATCAGAAAAGCCACTTCCGGCACCTGCTCAAGTCCTTGTCAGTTCTGGCGGAAGGCCGGGCCCACCCAAAGGGGCGTAAGCCCTATCTGTGGTCGGACCAAATTTTCAGCCTCGTCTACAAGGTCTACATTGGGAAAAGCTGGCGCGTCTATGACACCGACCTGCGTGAAGCCCAACACAACGGGTTCATCCAGGAGACCGCCAGTACAAGCTCTTTGGCCCGGTTCATGGGTGATCCGAGCCTGACGCCAATTCTCCACGATCTGCTGCTGTGCAGCGCCATGCCGATGCAGCCGTTTGAAAAGGAATTCGCCATCGACGCCACCGGTTTCAGCTCCGATCGTTTCGCCAGGTGGTTCGCTGAAAAATGGGGTGGGGTCAAAGAGGTCGTGGAGCGCGATTGGGTGAAGCTCCACCTGGTCTGTGGAGCGACCACGAAAATCATCACCAGCGCCGAGGTGTCGGACCATCGCCACCACGACATCCGCTATTTCGAGCAGCTCATGGTGGAGACGGCTGAGCATTTCGACGTGAAGACGATTGCAGCGGACAAAGCGTACTCAAGCCGCAAAAATTACACGGTCGTGGAGGGCCTCGGAGGCGTGCTGTTATCGCCGTTCAAGAGCAATGCCGTGCAGCCAAGGTTGACTGACCAATCGGAGTGGGCCGTGATGTACCACTGGTTCATGACCGACTACGAAGGGTGGGCCAACTACTACCACCGCCGTAGCATCGTGGAAGCCGCAATCGGCGCCCTGAAGAAACTGTTTGGCGATAGGGTGGACTCCCGCAATCCGGTGGCCCAGGCCAACGAGCTACTATGCCGACTGATCGCGTACAACATCATCGTACTGATCCACGCAGTGTACGAACGGGGCCTGGAGGTGCGTTTCCAATCAATGTCGTGACCCGCAACGACATTCAAGACATGAAAACAGGCAGGGAGCGCGCTGCTCCCTGCCTGTTTTCATGTCTCCATTAGCCGCGGTCTGCCCTCGATTTCTCGACTGCCATGGGTGACGTGCGTCATCTCCCGTTAGTTCCCGTCGTCCTCGTCTGGTACCATTTTGGGACAGCGGACTCCATTTTGGGACAAGCCATTGCATTTTGGGACAGACCGTTGCATTTTGGGACAAAAACCCGTTTTAGGACAAAGCCGTCTGGATGAGGAACTCTGGTTCTATACCACGATATGAGATTCGGATCCCAATGCTTCCAGTCCCACATAGCCAGTTCGTTTCACGATCTCTAACGAGCGCACATCTGCCAAGTTCACCCCGTCGGGAGAATACCAAGTCGTGCAGACCCAATCTGTAACTTGACAACCCTTCTGCAACAGCTTCTGAGACAGTAGTTTTTGGGTCCGCAAATATTTCCCCAGATCTCATATGAACAGGATTGATAACCGGAGTCCCACCTTCGATGTAATCTGACTGGTGCAACATGCTGCCAAATGGACCAGTACGAAACGAGATGGCTATTTGACCCAGCCGCCGTACTTCCCAATGTTCCGGCACTTCGCCGAGCCAGTCCACGCCGGATGGCTTGAGGGGGACGTTGGGGTCAAGCCCATGGGTTACAGCCTGTTGGATGACTGCTTGGCGTTGCTCTTCCAGCAGGGCGATGAGCCTCTCTTTGGCGCCGATGTAGCGGTTGATGAGCTCGTCGGTGTGGTCGAGGTAGCGGACGATGGCAGCTTGCTCTTCCGGTGGAGGGAGCGGAACGGTGGCTGAGAGGATGTCATCGTGCGTCAAGCCGTACCGTGTTATTCCTCGCGCTGCGACTTGAAACTGTCGAGCGACCGATGGAGTTTGCAGGGCTCGAGCAAGGTAAGCTCCGTCAATCGCTGTAGATGGCCGCAGGATGGCCAAGTGGTATCCGCACACTAAGTTGCTGGGAGCCTCTACCACAAGAGCCGGCACCGCAATGTCGTTCCACGCTTCCGAGTCTTTGGTGATAATCACGTCATTTGGCTTGAGTTGGAAACGGTCTGCCTCGGCGGGAGACACCGTCGCGTTCATGTACGGCAAGTTTCCGTGGAGGCGGTCGTTGTAGTACACGTCCACATAGTTGCACAGACGGACAGGGATCTCGTCATCGTTAGTGTGCTTGTCCACATTGCTAACGCGCATTTCGGCGATGGAGCGTAGGCGTCGGACCTCCCAGTGAGAAGGAAGGCCGTCCTGCCAGAGTTTGTCGGGCCCAAATTCTGACGGGGGTACTCTCAGATTGGTTGTGGCTGTGATCATGATTGATCCGTTCCGGCTCGGGCGGAATTGCCAAGGCAGTTTTATGGTGGCGGTGGGTTACCCGCTGTACTCTTGCAGGGTCCACATGACGGAGTCGTCTTTGTTGCAATCGCAATCTTCGATGTGGTCGCAGTCCGGCCAGTACGTCGCGTGGGTCATGAGGCCGTCTTGATGGTCTTCACGGATCCGGATAGTACCGAATTCTTCGGGTTCGGAGTTTTCAGCGATCCATTGGCGGGTAACGCGCTGCGGTAGCCCGTAGTTGTCGTCTGGCCCGAGTTCGGGGCTCATCCCGAGCACGCTGAACTGGGGAACTTCTCCGCAGTTGCGGCAAGCGGCGGTGGGTGGCGGCATTCCCATGGCCATCATTTGGAACAGGGAAGGATGGCCTTCTGCTTCGCAGTTGTCGGAGACGTGGCAAAGCATGAAGTGGTCAATGGCGTCTTGTGGTTTGCAAGGGCAGGTGGATACCTTCCCCCTGCACATGCAGCAACGGTCTTCGCTGTTGAAGAGGTAGGGGTATGGACACGTTCCCGATTGTGAATTTGCTACCTGCGTCCCGCCGTTGTTGCGAGGTGGTGAGTTGCTCCCAAACGTCCCACTTGCTGGGTTGTGGCGGTTTCTCCTGCTGGCGCGTCTGGATTTCTTGCTCATGTATGGGTGATCTCCTGGATTATCGGGATACGGAGTGGATTTGCTGATGGCCATTTGCAGAGATTATCTCAGCTAACAGACCCTCGCTTTCGTTTTCCAGAGCGATGATGTCGGTGACGATCTCGTCCAGTGACCGCATAGGCTGCGGCTTGTAGAAGTGGCGGTTGAAGCTTATTTCGTAGCCGGTCTTCACGGTGGAAGGTGTGTACCAGGCGTCTTCAGCGTAGGGCAGCACCTCACGCCGCAGGAAGGCGTCGATGCCACCGTCCTCGAGGAGTGGCACCTGCTCTGTGTCCCGTAGGTCTGGGTCCGGTTCGTACTCGACGACCACATGCTTGCCCTTGATGGTGGCTAGGAACAGGCCGTATAACGGGTCCGGCGTGGTGCCAGCGGCGAGGACCCGCTTGATGACGGGTGAGGCTGTCGGGTCGCGCTGGCCTTCTTTGCGGAGTTTCGAGATCTCGGATGTCTTGTAGAATCTCTCCGGTTGCGTGCCGGCGATGCGTAACGGGCGGTCGACGGTGACCTTCCAGTAGCCGAAGGCGGCGTTGGGGAAGATCTTCGATTGCTCAGTTTCATCAAAGTCCATAAACGCTTGGGTGATGCGGTCGATGTCGTCCTCGGCGAGTTCGCAGTTCTTCTGGCCCATGTTCCGTCGCAGGGGCGTGAACCATTTGCTGGCGTCAATGAGTTGGACGTATCCCTGTCGGTGGGCTGCCTTGCGGTTGGTGAGGACCCACACGTAGGTGGCGATGCCGGTGTTGTAGAACATGTTGAGCGGCAGAGCCACGATGGCTTCCAGCCAGTCGTTCTCGATGATCCAGCGGCGGATGTTGCTCTCGCCTTGGCCGGCGTCGCCGGTGAACAGGGAGCTGCCGTTGTGGACCTCGGCGATGCGGCTTCCCATCGGCGTGTCGTGCTTCATCTTGCTGACCATGTTGGCTAGGAACAGCATCTGGCCGTCGTTCACCCTGGTGCGCAGCGAGTACTCGGGGTTGTTGCCATGCTGGATGACGAACCTGGGGTCGTTGAAATCATTACTGCCGCCCATGCGGTCGAGGTCGGTTTTCCAGCTTTTGCCGTATGGCGGGTTGCTGAGCATGAAGTCGAACGTGTGGGAGCCGAAGGCGTCGTTCGACAGGGTGGAGTGCTGCGGTCCGCCCACGATGTTGGAGTCGGCGCCCTTCTCGTCTTTGAGCAAGAGGTCTGCTTTGCATATGGCGTAAGTCTCGGAGTTGATCTCTTGGCCGTACAGGTGGGTGGCGACTACCTGTTCTCGCATGGTCGCGATGTCGTGGAGGGTCTTTTCCGCGACAGTGAGCATGCCGCCGGTGCCGATGGCGCCGTCGTACAGTAGGTAGGTGCCGGACTGGATCTGGTCCGCCACGGGCTGGAATACGAGCTGGGCCATGAGTTCCACGGCGTCGCGTGGTGTCCAGTGCTCGCCGGCTTCCTCGTTGTTGTCTTCGTTGAACCGGCGTAACAGGTCCTCGAAGATGCTGCCCATGGCGTGGTTGTCCAAGCCAGGTAGTCTGACGGTGCCGTCGTCGTTCATGACTGGATAGGGGCTGAGGTTGATGTCTTGGGAAAGGAACCTGCTGATGAGTGCGCCGAGGGAGTCGCTCTCGGTTAACGTGTCCAGCTGGTTGCGGAAACGGAACCTGTCGATGATGTCCTGAACGTTGGGTGAGTAGCCATCGAGATACGCCTCGAAGTCGGCGCGTAGCGACTGTTGCGTGGCTCGGGCAGCCAAGTCGCGCATGGTGAACGGCGACGTGTTGTAGAAAGCGTGCTCGGATGCCAGCTGGAGGACGTCGTCTTGGTCAGTGATGCCGGCGTCGTCGAGGAACTGCTTGTCCTCAAGGACTTTCTGCTTGGTGGGTTCGAGCACGGCGTCAAGGCGCCGCAGGACGGTCATGGGCAGGATGACATCGCGGTATTTGCCGCGTACGTAGAGGTCTCGAAGGACGTCATCGGAGATGGACCAGATGAAGTTCGAGATGCGGATGAGCTGGGTGTCCTGCATGCGTATCTCCGGTGTGGTGATGGGCTGGATTGTAGCAGGCTGGTGCTAGTGATGTTGATCGCGGGTTGTAGTGCCCGAATTCCTGATTCCTGCGCTGGAGCCACGGAGAGGCCCTCTGGCCCCGCCGGTGGACATTTCCCTGTCCGTGGCTCGCAGGGGTGCCAGGGGCCGCGTGGTGCAGGAATTCGGGTCATTCGTTGCTGTGACGCGGGTGGCTGTGATCGATGCGGCTGCGGGATCTCGCTGCGCTGTCGTGATGCTCGCGGACGTGTCCGAATTCCTGCGCTGGAGCCTCTGTGGGGGCCTCCGGGGTCGCTGGGGCAGAATTCCTTCGGGCCTCGCGGCGGCCTCTCCGTGGCTCTGGTGGCTATCTCACCGCCGGTCCGGCTGCTGGTGGCTTCACGAAGTGGGTGGCCCTGTTAGCAGTGGGTTCCTGAGCTTGTCCGGATCGTGGTCGATGGTGATGGCGGGAACGTCGAGGGCGTGGGCGGCTGTGGTCTCGCGGATGTGCTGGATTCTCGGGTTGCAGTCTCTCGGGTGTGATCTCACCTTCGCGGCTGTGGAGGCCATCACCGAGCTTAGCTGCACGATTTGGGAGCGTTCCGTCACTGCATTGGTATTTGCTTGGTGGCGCGTTTCAGGTCTGTCGAGGTTCCCGGGACGGTCGATTTTCGGCTGGAAATTCACTGGTACGTATTGCGTCGTGGTGCCGTTCGGCATTACACTCGAGCGCGCAGTTATGGGTGCTGGCTGTTGACTTGTCCGGTCGATCTCATTTCTGTTCCAATTGTCGTATGGCTCTAACGACAGGCCAGCTCCGCGGCAGTTGGTTCCGCTTCGTCCAATCAGACGCTGTGACGAAGGGACGAGGAACCCCGCCAGGTAATCTGGCGGGGTCTTTCGCGTTTGTGGCGTCTGACCTTTCGGAAGTGGTTGGTTTTTCCTTTTCGGGTTACAATGACGGAAGTCAGTCGACTGGTCTGATGTCGACGTGTATCGGAGTTGTGCGATGTCGTTTCCACAATCGCCGGCGCCCACTGACGGCTCTTGCCGTCAGGGTGGAGAGCGGGCCGGCCTTGATTCCCCTACTTCCATCGATCCAGTGGATCACGGCGCGTACGTTGGTTCGAGTCGTGGGCACTCCCAGGCATCGCCGTTCGGCGACACCCGCCAAGGAACGGGATCTATCTGTGCCTCGGATTGTTTCGGACCATGGTGTTGCTTGGAGGAATGTGACTGCGAGTGTCACGACCCGGAAACCGTTTTTTCGGGAAAAACCCCCCATGGGGAGCCGAGTAGGGCAGTGCCCCTTGGGTTTAATTCCCGAAAAAATGAGGATGAGCAGTCTGAATCGGGGACAGACGAGTTCATCCCTGGCAGTTGCATGGCCTCGCCGGAGCCTGAGAGTGCACAAGAATTCAGTAACGGGATGGCCTCGCATGCGGTGCTCGAACATCCGCTTGCCCCCGAATCGAGACCGGACGCCGACGGTTCGGAGTCAGAGTCGGGTCCGAAGCAGGAGTGGCCGGACTGCAAGTTTCGCGGTCGGCGAGTGATCATTACTTACACGCCGAAAGGCGATCCAGTGACGGTGCCGCTGACGTGCGAAGGTATGAGCAAGAAAGAATGGTGCGAACCCTGTGTCGCTCACCGGCACCTGATGCTGGTGGCACGCTACAGGGCACAGTCCGGACACGAATCGCCGCGTACCAGCGTGGTGGTGACGTTACCTGAAAAGGACGACATCGAGAAGTGGGTCGAGTGCGTAGTGGGCGTTGCGCGGCGCACGGACGGCCGTGATGTGGCCTACGCTCGTCCGTTGTACGAGACCAAGAGAGGCGACTATCGCGTGATGGTCGTTTTTGACCAGTTGTTGAGTGACCGTGCTCACGAGTTGATGCACCGCAAGCTTCGACGCTGGCCGACGATGCAGGTTCGTCAGCGGGTGGTCACCGGCGACGATTTCTCGGCATTCCTGCGTAAGCTGCGCCGCGAAGGTGGGGCCAATACGACCAGCTGGTCGCAAAATTGGGCGAAGCTGCAAGAGGCGCCTCGGTATCTGACGGCGGGTGGCAGCATCAGTGTGCCGGAACAGCCCGTTCTCTGGGTGGAGGCGCCGCTCTACTATCACGAGTGGCGTAAGGATGGTGAACCAGGGTCGTTGGCAGCCTGCCAGCTTTGGGTTAGTGACCATGTTTCGGAGTTGCCCGACGAGAGTAGGCTGGTTGAGTGGGGCAGAGGGCCGCGGTATAAGGCGAAGGCAGCCCTCCGGAGGTGGGTAGCTGAGACCAGGTACTCCGGTAACTGGAAGTATCTGCTGCACGCGGCGGAAGCTTATACGGGGATGAGAGCCATGAGAGATTGCTACCGTCCGCTGCTGGAAGGCTGGAAGCCTGAGCCGGGCTGGTTTGATGCGCCGCTTGAGGACGATCCTGTTGACGATGGGATGTGGGATGATGCCTTTTAGGCTGTTGAGCCTGGCGGGTGGGATCTTGGGTGACGCCGTTGTGACAGACGTGGTTGTCGTGGAATGCGACGTCTGTGACTGGTCGATGGAGAGGATTCACAGCAAGAGTTGCGGGTCTTTGCGGTGCTAGTGGACGTCGCCCTGGGAGTGGAACAGTCCGCGCTGGTGTCGATTAGGAGGATGGTACGGCTTGACGTACGCGGTCAGCATTCGTCGTGGCCCTCGATGTCGGTGTAGCCTTCGAAGACTACCGAACTGAATCGGAATATCAGGTTGCCTTGCTCGATGTGTTCCTCGACGCTGTGCTTGATGCGCGTGGTCTTGCCATGGACGTCTCCGCATTGCTCGGTTAGCGTGTCCATGTACATGAAGCCTCTCACGTCCATGCTGCTGGAATCTTCGACGAAGTTCGGCATCTGGCCGCAGTTGGAGCACGGGCTAGCGCCCTTCTGCGTTCCGGAGATGATGGCCCAAGCTTGACGTGGGTGGCCGACTGCGGAGCATTCGTCGAGTGATTCCCGCGTGATCTGCTGCTTGGCTATCTGTCTGAACAAGGTGATGGAAGGATCTTCGTCGGGCTCGGCCGTGAACTCGAAGCCGTCCGGTAGGTGCAACGCGTTGTGGTCACCGTCCTCGGCGGCCAGCTTCCGGCTGTTGCCAGAATCGTTGGTGGTGTAGATGGGATGCTCGGTGGTGCCCAGGGGCATGGGCGGCGCGTCGGGCTCGCTGTCGCAGAGGATGGCCTGCATGGTGGTCCAGCGGCAATTGAAGGGCGCGGGCGGCGGTGGAGCGTCTGGGTTCGATGCCCAGAACTTCAGGGCGCGTACGGCGCTGTTCGCGGAGCGGTAGCAACCCGTGACCTTCGTGAAGACCAGGCCGCCGTCGGCGCGGATCAGGCAGGGGTTGCAGGTGCCAGCGCCGTGGCACTCGCAGGCGGTGGCGTCCTCGACGCTGCCCGACCAGTGTACGGTTCTTGGTGCGCAGAGGATGGCGGCGGCGTGGACGCGGCGCCCGTCGTCGAGCTGGCCGGCGTGCCAGCCTGAATCGCCGTCTTCGGCGAACATCTCGATGTGGATAAGTTCAAGGTCAGCCATGGTGGCTCTCCTGTCGTCGGGTTGCGGTTGCCGTGGTGAGGCTTTCTACAATGTTGCCAGCGCGGCCAGTGTCGGCCGGAAACGGCTCCCGGGCGCGTTCTGCGGCCTTGGTAGTGGAATTGCTGCACAGGCGCGAAAGCGGTGCCCTGTGGCGCTGCGGAGAAAGTGGTGAGGTGTGACGAAAACCGGCCGCCCTGACGTCAGGGCGGCCGGCGTCGCCGTTGGGTTTCGGCGATGCAACTGCGGACATGGTAATTGGCCACGTTTATTGGAGGCGGGGTTGTGGCAGTGTGCTCCCGGGCAGGCGTACCTTTCTTGGGTGTCTCCGTCGATATGATTTCGACAATCAACGATGTGGCTTGGGCGGCGTACCGCCGGAGTTTGCGCGGGAGCGATTGACATGTCGAGCAGGATCTTTAGGACGTGGCTGGCCTTGGCGATGGCGGTGCTGACCGTTACGGGCACGCTGGCGTGCTCCAGCATCAGCAGTGCTGAGCACGAACAGGCTTTAGTGGCGCAGGCCGCCGCCGCCCAGGCGCAAATCGACACCATCACCCAGGATCACGGCAAGCAGGTTGCTGAGCTTACGTCTGAGCTGGATGAGGCGCGCGAAGAAGTCGCTGGGCTGGAGACGGAGGCAGCTGCGCTGAGGGCGGCTGGGGATGCCCAGCTGGAGAATGTCGAGCGCCTTGAAGTCCTGCTGTCTCAAGAGTTAGAAGCGGCGCAAGAGTCGCGTGAGGTGGCGGTTGATGCAGCACGGAGAGAAACTAGATGGACGTGGGATCCTGGAATGTTGACAGACGGGGGCGAGATTTTTTCCGTCGTCGGCTGGGCTTTCAGTCTTGAGGAAGTATCACCGCTTCAAATAGGTCTTTATGCAGAGTGCATCCAAGACGAAAGCAACTACCTTTACCTGTGGGATGATGTCATCTGGGAGGATGAGACAGAGTACATAGCTCGGGTGGGTCTTGACGGAGGACGACCGCGCAATGAAACAGTCTGGGGGTTCGGCGGTGCCTTTGGTGCCTTCGCAGACCTAGATGGCAAAGACCTGTGGGAATTGGAACGCATCCACGTGGAGTTAACCTACGGAGATGATCCGTCCTCGGTGACGTTTGACACGGCCCAGTTGCGACGTATGTTCCCCACCGAAGCCGATTTCTGCAACGGAGAAAAACCGGTGGGATACTGATGCGTCATGACCACCATGGCGGTGCCGCTGGTGGGAAAGTGGTGAGGTGTGTCGAAGGCCGGCCGCCCTGACGACGGTGGCCGGCGATGCCGTCGGTCGTCGACTGGAGTGGTACGGTGCCAGTGCTTGGATCTGCGCGGGTAGCCGTTGATCCATTGTCAAACTTCGCCAGCGCGCCCCAGTTTCGGCGGGAAACAGCCCCTGGGCGCATTCTGCGGCCTTGGTAGTGGAATTCTGCACAGACGCGAAAACGGCGCCTTGTGGCGCCGTTGTGGTGCAGGCGGCGGGCCGAAAATGCAACGGCCGCCTCGTGGTCGGGGAGGCGTGCCTCGAGTGCAAGCTTGTACGCGGTGGTCCATCCGTCGGGTCGGGAAAAGCCGTATTGTTCGATGGAATCCTCGCGAATGGAGTGGTGGGAATAGTGGTTCCGGTCGCTGATGAAACCGGTTCCGAACCAGTCTCCATTTGTGTTTCCGTTGTGCAACCGCCGCCCCGTCCTGGCCCAGGACGGGGCGGCGGCCGGAAGTGGCCGCGACGACAGGCGGATGTTGCGCCCGTTGGAGCTTTGGGGGTGTCCTGAAAATGAAAAAGGGACAGCCCCTCACTTCGGCGGGAAAGGTGGCCCGCGCTCCTGGCGTTGCGGCCGGAGATGGTAATCGTGTGAGCTGGCGGCGTGGCCGGAACAGGGTTTCGGCTTTGCTCAGCGTGTCTGGTGCCAGCATGGATCCAGAGGAGCGGCGATGGCGATTTGGCTCGCTATGGGCACAGCCGGTGGAACGTGACTGGCAAACGCCGTGGGCATGCCCCAGTTCTTGCGCTGGGGCGACGGAGAGGCCCTCTGGACCCGCCGGTGGACAATTTTCTCTGTCCGTAACCTGCAGGGGCTCCAGGGGCCGCGTGGCGCGAGATTCGGCGTATGTCATGCCGCGACGCGGGCGGCAGGGGTGCCGTGGCCTCGGGTGTCTCGCTGCGCGATTACGCGAGCAGCATGAACGTTGAAAGCGGCATGGCGACGACGCGTGGGTCGTCGATGGGCGGCGCGTCCTCTTGAGTGATGAGCAGCCCGAACGGAGCGCGATTGGTTGGCTCGTCGATGAACGACCTGACGGCTCGTGTGTCGCGCACTGGGTCGATGCCGCGTTGGTATTTGACCCGCACGGGGTTTTGCTGGTCGCCGACCCTGAACACGAAGTCCAGACCAGGTTCTCGGGGTGGCGTCGGCACACGGTCGGTTTCGAGGTTTCGGATGACGGAAGCGGTGGTGCCGAGTACGCTCTGGGCCATGTGTCCTGCCACCGTCGTGAGTTCTGGGTTGGCGTCCAGCGCGTCGGGCGTGAGGGGAACCTGTTCCTGTAACCAGCTGGCGCGCAGCGCGTGATCTGCCAGGCAGAGTTTGATGGTGTCCCGTGGGCGATTGAGGTTCAGCACTGGCCACGGCAAGAGCCGTACCAGCGAGGTGTCAGCCAGAGCCTGCAGGTAGTGGGCGACCTCTTCAGGTTCGGCGTCTTTGTCGGACGAAAGGCTGGCTTCTTGGGCAAGTTCGCTGACGGACGTCTTCCGCCCAGCGTGACGACAGGCGATTTCAAACGTCATCTCTATCAGCGCAGCGTCGCGGTCCTGGCTGTGTGTTCCAGTCAGCAGGTCGTGCTGCAACACCGGCTTGATGACGTCCTCGTTGAGGTGATGGGCGAGGGTCGTCCAATCGGTGGGTGGTTGCCTCGGGTCATGGGCAACTGGGTAGCCGCCGCGTTCCGAGAAGAGGCGGAAGGCCTGGTCCCGAGCCACTGCATTTTTCCGTCCGTGTTCGGCCAGGTCTTGCCAGAACTCCAGTCGGCGCAATTGCCCAAAGCGTACTTCGTGCGGGAAGTGTTCGAGGGGTGCCATGTCTCTAAATTCGGCGATTTCGGTGAGTGACAGAGTTCCGGCCTCGACGGTCGAAAGGCGGCCTGCCATCTGGTGACCGCCGCGCTCGATGCGAAGTGCGGAGCTGCTGGTGGCCACGACTTTGACGGCGGTATGGTCGACCAGGAATTTGAGCTGTTCGTTCCAATTGTGGATGCGCTGCACCTCGTCGAAGAACAGGTAGGCGGGCTGTCCCTGGTGTGCCAGGGTGTTAAAGGTGCTGGGCGTGATGTTGCGCCCGATCCAGGACGTGATGCGCAGGATGGGGTTCTCCATCTCGTCGGTGCCGTCCATCTCCTCGAACTGGACTCGGATGATGTGGTGTGGCGGTACGCCCTTGGCCAGCAGGTCGCGGATGATCTGGAGCTGCATAGTGGTTTTACCCACCCCGAGGGGGCCGGTCACGGCGACGATTGGCGTGAAGCCTGACTCCAGGCGTTGGCGGACCTGGCCGACAAGATGCCGGCGGGTGGTGGGCACCGGTGGAGCAGGTTCGCCCCACCACCACGGGTTCGATTGGTGTAGGCTTTCCACCAACTCGGTCGGAAGGGGTAGTGGCGTGTAAGGTGGTAAGAGCGTGTTCACGGTGAAACCCGTTTCGCTTGCTGCCCACGATTTCATGGGCAGCGCATGATTGGAGCAACAGGGTTGATCTTGTAGAGTCCACGCTATTATCGCGTTTCCCGGTGCCGAGATTCAATTCTGGGATGCCGTGTGGCTGGTGGCGCTGCTCGGCATGGGTGGTCTTCCTTCGCGTGGTGGCGAGAACCCGCGCAGGAGCTACGGAGAGGCCCTTGCACTGCTCGGCGGGCATTTCCTCGGTCGGTGGCGTTGGCGGTGCCCAGGGGCCGCGTGGTGCGGTAATGCGGTCATCCCCTGCCGCGATGCGGGTGGCTGTGGTCGCCTTGGCCTCGGGATCTTGCGGCGTGTCGTGACGCTCACGGACGTGCCCTCATTCCTACGCTGGAGCCACGGAGGAGCCCTCCGGCGGTGCTGGTGAACATTTCCCTGTCCGTGATCTGCAGGGGCTTCAGGGGGCGCGACGCTGGCGGCTGTGGTCGCTGTGGCTGCGGGATCTCGCTGCGCTGCCGTGGTGCTTATGGACGTGCCAGTATTCCTGCGTTTGGGCGACGGAGAGGCCCTCTGGTGTCGCTGGGGCAGGATTTCCCCTTCGGGATTCGCGAGGCTCTCTCCGTGGCCCTGCGAGCGATTTTCCCGCCAGTCGATGCTTGCGGAGGCTGCGGCATGCTGCGCTGTATCGTTGCTGTCGGCGCGGGTTTGCCGCTGCACTCCGTGGTTGGTCGGCAGGTGGCTGAATTCTCGCGCCTGAGCCTCTGTGGGGGCCTCGGGCGCTGCTGGGGCAGGAATTCTCCTTCGGGACTTGCGCGCGGCTCTCCGTGGTTCTGCGAGCCATTTTCCGGCTTTGCCTTGTCGGGTGCCGCCGGACTTGCTTGCTCCTGGTCGACCTGCCTGGGCTCCTGCTTTTTGCGTTCTCGCGCGAACCAAAATTTTTGCCGGGCAGCCGCTTTTTTTATTTCGCGCGCAGCCAAAATCATGCTGCGAACTCCGCCATTTTTGTCGTGGATGCGGCTAATTTTGCTGGGTGCGGTGCGTATTTACCCTGTTATGGGATGTCACCCCTCCCGAGGTCTGGTGTGGCGGCATGGGGTCGGTCATTGGGTGGTTTTGCGGGCCTTGCGGAGCTTCGCCAAGTCGCGTTGTACGGTCCGCTCTGATACTCAGAATACCTCTGCTATTTCTGGCACGGTGTAGCCGAGTTGGACCATCAATTCGATTTCTGCATTGGACTGGTTCGGCGAGGCGGCCTTTGGTTGGGAACTGGACGACGTAGAAGTCCTCCTGTTGTGGTGGAGCAGCTGTTCATCGCTTGCGTTCTATTTGTTCAGTTGGCAAACACAGCGATTCCGGCACTACCAATGCTTGCCGCGCTGCCAGTGGCAACTTGGCTCGTGGTTTCGGAGCACCCCGCGTTTCGGCCTCTGCTACGGCTCCTTCTTGTATTGGGGTTGCTGATGTTGCTAGCTGCTTCCCTGGTCATGCTGGCGAGCATCTGGGTTGATGCACTGTCCCAATACAATCGCGTAGTGCAAACTTTTGGCGGCATTGGAGGCACCGTGGCCATCGTTAGCTGGTTAGGAAGCGTTTTTGCTCCACCCCTGAGCCGAGCTGAGTTCGAGCAGGCCATGGCGAAGCAGACCGAGGCA
>JGI24796J26693_1000973_pt1 | contig 17129 bp, 14 predicted proteins | sample PinacodermFT_FD_26693 | JGI IMG/M metagenome (IMG submission 26693)
CTCGTGCGGGTGCAGGTTTTTGACACCACCTTGCGCGACGGCGAGCAATCGCCGGGCGCGTCCATGAGCGCCACAGAGAAACTGGAGGTGGCGCTGCTCCTGGACGAGATGGGCGTGGACATTATTGAGGCGGGCTTTCCGATTGCCTCGCATGGCGATTTTGATTCGGTGCGGGCGGTGGCGCGCGAGGTCAAGCGCGCCGAAGTCTGCGGGCTGGCGCGCGCCCAGCAAGGCGATATTGACCGCGCCGGGGAAGCGATACGCGCTGCCCGCCGCCCGCGGTTGCACACATTTTTGTCCACCAGCCCCGTGCACCGCAAGCACAAGCTGAACATGTCCAAAGCGGCGGTGCTGGAAGCGATTGCGACCAGCGTGCAGCGCGCCCGCCAGCACACCGACATGGTGCAATGGTCGCCTGAAGATGCGACCCGCACCGAGCCGGATTTCCTGTGCCGCGCCGTGGAAACCGCGGTGAAGGCAGGGGCGCGCGTGATTAACATTCCCGACACGGTGGGCTACACCATGCCGGAGGAATTTGCCGCCCTGTTTGAGATGCTGCGCGCGCGGGTGCCGAACATTGACAAGGTCGTGCTGTCGGCGCATTGCCACAATGATTTGGGGTTGGCGGTCGCGAATTCGCTGGCCGCGATTAAAGCCGGTGCGCGCCAGGTGGAATGCACAATCAATGGCATTGGCGAGCGCGCTGGCAATGCCGCGCTGGAAGAAATTGTGATGGGCTTGCGGGTGCGCAAGGATTTGCTGGCGGCGACGACCGGCATCAAAACCAAATATCTGGCGCGCGCCTCCAAATTGGTGGCGGCGGTGACGGCGTTTCCGGTGCAATACAACAAGGCGATTGTCGGCAAGAATGCGTTTGCGCATGAAAGCGGCGTGCATCAGGACGGCATGCTGAAAAATGCGCAGACCTATGAGATTATGACGCCGGAATCGGTGGGCATTGCATCCACCTCGCTGGTGATGGGCAAGCATTCGGGCCGCCATGCGTTCCGCAAGAAACTGGCGGCGCTGGGCTATGATTTGGGTGCCAACCAGTTGGAGGACGCATTCCAGCGCTTCAAGAGCCTCGCCGACAAGAAAAAGCATGTGTTTGACGAGGATTTGGTCGCGCTGGTGGATGATTCCTATGCCCGCGGCGAGGCGCGGCTGGAAGTCTTGAACATCAAGGTGCAGGCGGGCACCAAAGGGCCGCAGCGGGCGCGGGTGCAGTTGAAAATTGACGGCCGCACCGCCGAGGTGGAAAGCAGCGGCTCAGGGCCGGTGGATGCCATCTTCTGTGCGATTCGCACCCTGTTTCCGCACAAGGCGCGCCTGCAACTCTATCAGGTGCATGCGGTGACCAGCGGCAGCGATGCGCAAGCCGAAGTCAGCGTGCGGCTGGAAGACAAGGGGCATATTGCAACCGGCCGCGCCGCCGATACGGACACGCTGGTGGCATCGGCGCGCGCNTATGTCAGCGCGCTGAACTATCTTTTGGTGCGGCAGCAGAAAAAAGTGATGCCGCAAAGCCTGACCGCATGACGGCGGGGCTTCTTGAGGCGGCAGATGAGGGCGGCATGATGAAGGCAAGAGCATAATGTGGCGCGGGCTGTTTGACAGATTTTCGTCCGACTTGGCGATTGACCTCGGCACCGCCAACACCTTGGTCTATGCCAAAGGGCGCGGCATTGTGGTCAATGAGCCCTCGGTGGTGGCCATCATNGANAATGAGGGGCGCAGCCGCATTCTGGCTGTGGGCGAGGAAGCCAAGATTATGCTGGGGCGCACGCCCAGCAACATCAAGGCGATTCGCCCGATGCGCGAGGGCGTGATTGCGGATTTTGAAGTCGCCGAGGCGATGATAAAATATTTCATCCGCAAGGCGCAGGAGCGCAACATTTTCTCCAATCCGCAGATTCTTATCTGCGTGCCGTCGGGTGCCACCGCGGTGGAGCGGCGGGCGATTCAGGAAAGCGGCATGGCGGCGGGGGCGCGCCGCGTGTTTCTGATTGAAGAGCCGATGGCGGCGGCGATTGGCGCGGGGCTGCCGATTACGGAGCCGACCGGCTCCATGGTGGTGGATATTGGCGGCGGCACCACCGAGGTCGCGATTTTGTCGCTGGGCGGGATTGTGTATTCGCGCTCGGTGCGGGTCGGCGGCGACAAGATGGATGAATCGCTGGTCGGGCATATTCGCCGCAATCACAATCTTTTGCTGGGCGAAGCGAGCGCGGAGCGGGTCAAGAAAACCGTGGGCGTGGCGCGGGTGCTGGATGGCGGCGAGGGCATCACGGTCAAGATTCGCGGGCGCGATTTGATGCATGGGGTGCCGCGCGAAGCCAGCCTCACCCAGCACGAAATCGCCGATGGCTTCACCGGCCCCATCGCCTCCATCGTGGATGCGATTAAGGTGGCGCTGGAATCCACGCCGCCCGAACTCGCGTCCGACATTGTGGACAAGGGCATCATTCTGACCGGCGGCGGCGCGCTCTTGACCAATCTGGATACAGTTTTGCGCGAGGAGACGGGCATTCCGATAAGCATTTCGGACGATGCCCTGTCCTGCGTCGCGCTCGGCACCGGACGGGTTCTGGAGCATCTGAAGACCATGCAGCATGTTCTGTCCATGTCGTATTGAGGCATCGGCTGAGAACTCCCATGCGCCATCGGCTCGCTTGCTGCCATGAGGCGGCCGCACGAGGTATGAGGTGAGCAGGTTTCGCCATCATAACTGGCTGTTTCGTTTTCTCGCGACGCGCAAACTGGCGGCGCTGGTCTTTCTGGGGCTGGCGGTGTTTCTGTTTTTCTCTGTCCTGCCGAATGACGCCCGCCTGACCACAGCCGAAGGGGCGGTGCTGACGGCGAGCAGCCCCATTTTGCAGTTTTTTGCGCAGCCCGTGCTGGTGCTGCGCCGCTGGGGCAGCAATGTGGGCACCTATTTCACCGCCTGGCGCGAGGTGCGGGAGTTGCGCGCCGAGGTGGAAGATTTGCGCGAGTGGCGCGCCCGCGCGATTAAAGCCGAATCGCTGATTGGCAATTATGAAGCCATTTTGCGCATCAAGCCGGACAGCGCCCACACCTATATCGGCACCCGCGTGTTTGCGGATTTGGGCGGCGCGTGGCGGCGCAGCCTGATAGCGAATATCGGCACGCGCGAGGGCATCCAGGTCGGGCAGGCCGCCATGGGCCCCAACGGCTTTGTCGGGCGCATCATCGCCGCCAGCACGCGCGCCAGCCGCATTTTGCTGGTCACCGATGTCAACAGCCATATTGCGGTGCTGGTGGGGGAGGCCGCGCTGCGCGCGGTCATGTCCGGCGACGGCACGGATGAGCCGTTTCTGGAATTTCTGGAAGATGATTCGGGGCTCAAGGAGGGCGATGCGGTGGCGACTTCGGGGCATGATGGCTATATCCCCGCCGGCCTGCCCGTGGGGCGCATGGTGCAGCGGGGCGAGGGCTGGCGCGTGGAATTGCTGGAAGAGCCGGTGGGGCTGGAGCATGTGCGGATAGCGGAATTGCCGCAAATCTTTTCGCCCGGCTATCAGGATTTGCCGCTGCAGCTGGCACCATGATGGCGGCATGATGTCCAGGGGGCTTTTGAGCGACAGGCAGGCGATGCGCGCACCCTCGCGCGCGGCGTGGCTGATAGGCTTTGTGGTCGGTGTGTTTTTGCTGCTCTTGCCCAAACTGCCTTTTCCGCAGCCTCTGCCCTATCCGATAGCGCCGTCCTTCGCGCTGATGCTGGTGTTTTTCTGGGGGCTGGACGAGCATGCGCGCACCGGCGCGGTGTCGGTGTTTGCGCTTGGGCTGCTGGAAGATTTGCTGACGCATACGCCGTTCGGGCTGTGGGCGGTGGCGTTTGGGGCGTGCTATTTTGCCGCGCTGTTTTTGCGCCCGCTGATTTCGGCCAATCGGCGTCTGGCCTGGCCGGCGTTTGTCGGGCTGGACTTTGTGCTCAGCCTCTTGCTATGGTGGGGCATTGGCAGCCGCAGCGGGCTTTATCTGCCGCTGGGCGGTGTGGCGGTGCATTGGCTGGGAACATGTTTGCTGTTTCCGATTGCGGTGGCGGGCTTGCGCTGGATGCAGGCCTATATTTATCTTGGCGCGCCAGCGGTGCGAGATTTGTGATGCGGCGGCGCACGGGAGGCATAGGATGGTGAATTGGGAGAGCGGCGACAATCAGCTGATTACGCGCCGCGCCTTGCTGCTGGGGATTGGCCAGGCCGGATTGTTCGGCGTGCTCTTGGCGCGGCTGTCCTATTTGCAGCTGATTAATCGCGAGGAATATGAGCAGCTGGCGGAAGAAAACCGCACCAATCTGGCGCTCATCCTGCCCGAGCGCGGCAAGATTTATGACCGCCATGGGGTGGAACTGGCTGGCACGCAGCAGAATTTTCAAGTCGCCCTGATTCCCGAACAGACCCCCGATGCGCAGGACAGTCTGCGCAAACTGGCGCGCGTGATTGATTTGTCGGCGCGCCGCCGCCAGAAACTGCTGCAGGAGATTCGCCGCTCGGCGGATTTCGTGCCGGTGCTGGTCAAGGAAAATCTGAGCTGGGAGCAGTTTTCGCAAATCAATTTTCTGCTGCCCCATATGCCGGGCGTGCGCCCGCAGGTTGGCAAAACCCGCTACTACCCGATGAAGGAGCGGTTTGCGCATGTGCTGGGCTATGTCGCCCATCCGGACGAAAACGAAAGCAAAAACGACCCGCTCTATCGCTTTCCCGGCTTTCGCGTCGGCAAAAGCGGGCTGGAGCGCCAATGGGATAAGGAGTTGCGCGGCGTGGCGGGCAAGCGCCGCCTGGAAATCAATGCCGATGGCCGCGTGCAAAGGGAGATTCAGCGCGAAGTGCCGCAAGCGGGCGCGTCCGTGCATGTCACGATAAATCGCGACTGGCAGGAATTGGCGTGGAAGGCGATGGGCGAGCAGAGCGGCGCGGTGGTGATGGTGGATGTCTGGACCGGCGATGTGATGGTGCTGTTGTCCAAGCCGGGCTTTGACCCCAACCTGTTCAATGTCGGCATCGCCCAATATGATTGGGATTTTCTGCTCTACAATGAGCGCAAGCCGCTTGTGAACAAGGCGATTTCGGGCCTCTATGCGCCAGGCTCCACCTTCAAGATTATCGTGGCGCTGGCGGCGCTGGAAAGCGGCGTGATTCAGCCCTCCGATGTGGTGGATTGCACAGGCGTGTTCACCTATCATGATGAAGAGTTTCGCTGCTGGCGCAAGGAGGGGCATGGCGAGGTGGACATGCAGCGCGCGATTGCCGAATCCTGCGACAGCTATTTCTATTCCATCGCCGCCGAGACCGGCATTGATTCGATTGAGGCGATGGCGCAGCGCTTCGGTCTGGGGCAGGCGACCGATTTGAACATTCCGGGGGAAAAAGTCGGCACCGTGCCGGGGCGGCGCTGGAAGCGCACCAACCACAAAGCCCGCTGGCTGCCGGGCGAGACGGTGGTCACCGGCATCGGGCAGGGCTATGTGCTGTGCACGCCCTTGCAGCTGGCGATGATGGTGGCGCGCGTCGCCAATGGCGGCTGGGGTGTGAAATCGCGCCTCGTGCATCGGGTCAATGATGAGATGCAGAAAAACCCGGACATGCAGCGCATGGATTTGGACCCGTTCGGGCTGGAGTTGGTGAAGACCGCGATGTATGACGTGGTCAATGAGCCGTGGGGGACGGCCTATGGCTCGCGCTTTATCTTGTCGGGGCGGCGCATGGCGGGCAAAACCGGCACCTCGCAGGTGCGCCGCATCTCGCAGGAAGAGCATGAAACCGGCATTGTGAAAAACCGCGAACTGGATTGGCATTTGCGCGACCATGCGGTGTTCGTGGCGTTTGCGCCTGTGGATGTGCCGCGCTATGCGATTTGCGTGCTGGTGGAGCATGGCGGCTCCGGCTCGGGGCGTGCAGCGCCGATTGCGCGGCGGATTTTGTATCGCGCGCTGCGCGATGATTTGCGCGCCACGAAACGGCAGAGCGGCGAGACCGTGCCCAGCGGCTCATCGTCCTGACCTGCAGCCGCAACAACCCATCCAAAGATTTGCCCCATGAGTGTTGCACAAAATCGCCGCCGTCTGATTCTGCAGAAACTGGCGCAGCTGAATTGGGGGCTGATTGGGCTCGCGCTGTTTTTGGGCGGCATCGGGATTGCGATGCTGTATTCGGTCGCGGGCGGCGAGTTCCAGCCCTGGGCGCAGGGGCATTTGCTGCGGCTCGGCATCGGGCTGGGCCTGATGCTGCTGCTGGCGCTGATTGATGTGCGGCGCTGGTATCAGGGCGCATACTGGATTTATGGCGTTTTGCTGGCGCTCTTGGCGCTGGTGGAAGTGCTCGGCGATGGCAATGGCGTCAATCGCTGGATTCGCCTGGGCGGGCTGTCGCTGCAGCCGTCGGAATTGATGCGCATCGGCATGCTGCTGGCGCTGGCGCGCTATTTCCACAGCTGCTTCGGCACCCAGTTGTCGCACCCGCTGCGGCTGCTGCCGCCTCTGGTGCTTATTTTTGTGCCGCTGGCTTTCATCATGCGCCAGCCGGATTTGGGCACCGCGGTGCTGCTGGCGATGACCGGCGGGGCGGTCCTGTTCGCCGCCGGGCTGGGCTGGCGCTATATTGGCGGTGTGCTGCTGACGCTCGGCGCGGCGCTGCCGATTTTGTGGACGCAGTTGCGCGACTATCAGCGCGAGCGCATCCTTATCTTTCTGGAGCCGGAGCGCGACCCGCTGGGGGCTGGCTACCATATTTTGCAGTCCAAAATTGCGATAGGCTCCGGCGGTCTGTTTGGGCGCGGCTTTCTGCAAGGCTCACAAAGCCAGCTGGATTTTCTGCCCGAACAGCAGACCGACTTTATCTTCACCATGTTTGCCGAAGAAATGGGCTTTCTTGGCTGCCTGACTTTGCTNCTGGCCTATGGCGGCATACTGGGCTTTGCGCTCATGATTACCACCTCGGCGCGCTCGGCGTTTGCGCGCCTGCTCGCCTGCGGCATCGGCTTTTCCATTTTCTGCTACATGTTCGTCAATATGGCGATGGTGATGGGGCTGGTGCCTGTGGTCGGCATGCCGCTGCCGATGATTTCCTATGGCGGCACCGCGCTGATTACGGTGATGGCGCTGTTGGGGCTGTTGATGAGCGTCCATCTGGGNCGCGGCTTTNCCATGCCGGCGCGCGGCTAGCGCGCCAGCCCCAGCCGCTGCCACACTTGGCTNAGCGCGCGCACCAGCGCATCCATCATCGCATCGCTGTGCAGCGGCGTCGGCGTGATGCGCAAGCGCTCCGTGCCGCGCGCCACGGTCGGATAATTGATTGGCTGGATGTAGATATCATGCTCGGCGAGCAGCATGTCGCTGGCGTCTTTGCACAGGCGCGCATCGCGCACCATCAGCGGCACAATATGGCTGGGCGTGGGCAGAAGCGGCAGGTCGGCCGCGGCGAGAGCGCGCTTGAGGCGCTCGGCGCGCGCCTGGTGGCGGGCGCGCAGCGCATCGCCCGCTTTGACAAGGGCGAGNCTTTGATGGGCGCCGGCGGCAATCGCCGGCGGCAGCGCGGTCGTGAAAATAAAGCCCGGCGCATAGGAGCGTATCGCATCAATGATGGGGGCGCGCGCCGCGACATAGCCGCCAATCACGCCAAAGGCTTTGGCGAGCGTGCCCTCCACAATGTCAATCTGCTCCATCACGCCGGCGGCGGCGGCGAGGCCCGCCCCTTGCGGCCCATACAGCCCGACCGCATGCACCTCATCCAGATAGATGAGGGCGTGATATTTTTGCGCCAGCGCGCAGATATCCTCCAGCGGCGCAATGTCGCCATCCATGGAATAGAGCGATTCGCAGGCGACAAGTTTGGGGCGGGCCCCGCTCTCAGCCGGCGGCGCGCAAGAGCGCCTCCAAATGCGCCATATCATTGTGGCGAAAAATCTGACATTCGGCGCGGCTGTGGCGGATGCCCTCAATCATGGAGGCGTGATTGTGCGCATCCGACAAGACGAGGCAGTGGGGCAAGAGCTGCCCCAGCGCTGCCAGGCTGGACTGGTTGGCGACATAGCCCGAACTGAACACCAGCGCCGCAGGCTTGCGATGCAGTTCGGCAAGGCTGTCTTCCAGNCGCACCAGCCAGCGATGGGAGCCTGAAATGTTGCGGGTGCCGCCGGCGCCGGCGCCATGCTCATCCAGCGCCTGCTTCATCGCCGCCAGCACGCGCGGGTGCTGGCCCTGGCCCAGATAATCATTGGAGCACCAAACCGTGATGGCCTTTTCCTCGCCATCCTCGCTCCAATAGCGGGCGCGCGGAAAATCGCCTGCGAGGCGCGCCAGGCGCTGGAACACCCGATAGCGCCCCTCGCGATGCAGCTCGTTCAAGGCGCGCGCAAATTGCGCGTCATAATCAAAGGCGGCGCGCGCATGGGGCGCGGGCTGACGGGAGGGTTTGCTCATGGAGCGCAAGCGCGGGCGAGAGGGCACGGGGGGCGTGCCAGTCAGACTTATGTGCTGTCCTTGCGCACAAAGGTGACGGCATAATATTCCCGCCCCTCAAACAAATCCTGCGGCGGCTCGGTGGCTTCGCCCAGCATCTGAAAGCGGCGCGCCGTAATCTGCCCTTCCATGCGATAGCCGCGGGCGCTCATTTGGCGGCGGTGAAATTCCATCGCCGCCGGCGTGAATGCGGTTGCCAGCACGGTGATGCGTTCGGGTTGCTTGGCCATGCTCTCTCGCCTTTCGTTTCTTGTGCGCGCTCAATAGCCGCCCAGCCGGGCATAGCGGCTGGTGTGAAAATTGGCATCGCCCAGCATCGCCGCCTGGACGCGGGCGCGCTTCAGATAGAGACCCAAATCCATATCATCCGTCATGCCGACGCCGCCATGCATCTGCACGCCTTCATTGGTGATATGCCGACTGGCATCGCTCAGGCGCATTTTGGCGAGGCTGGCCGCGCGCGCCATATCCTTACGCTTTTCTTCGGCGGCGGTCAAACCATCCAGCACCACCGAGCGGCAGATTTCTATCTCGCAATAGAGCTGCGCGGCGCGATGCTGCAGCGCCTGAAAACTGCCAATCGGCACATCAAACTGCTTGCGCTCTTTGAGCCAGGCGAGCGTTTGCTCAAACACGGCTTCCGCGCCGCCCAGCATTTCNGCAGCNAGGATAATGCGCCCCAGATCCAGCACCGGCTCCAGCGCGGGGAGCGCCTGATGAAGTTTGCCGAGCAGTGCGTCCTTGCCCAGCGCCAGGTCGCGGCAGTCCAGCATCGCGCTGGCGCGCGCATCCACCATGGCGAGCGGCGTGACGGTGAGCCCCTTGGCNGCCTGCGGCACNAGGAAAAGNCTGAGCCCGNTCTCATCGCCCGGCTCGCCATCGGTGCGCGCNAGAATGAGAATNTGCTGCGCATTTTGCCCGTCAGGGACAAAGAGTTTTTGCCCGCTGAGCACAAAGCCGTCGGCGGTTTTTTGGGCGCGGCAGGCGGTGGCGGCGGGGCGATGATGCCCGCTTTCTTCCACCGCCAGCGTGGCAATCGCCGCGCCGCTGGCAATCTGCGGCAACAGCGTCTTTTTCTGCGCCTCCGAGCCGCACGCGATGAGCGCGCCCGCACCCAGCACCGCGCTGGCATAGAGCGGGCTGGGCGAGAGATGCCGCCCGGCTTCCTGCACAATCAGCCCCATGCCGATGGGTCCGAAGCCGCTGCCGCCATGCGCTTCGGGAATCAAAATGCCGGCAAAGCCCAATTCCGCCATTTTCTTCCACGCCGCCTCATCATAGCCGCGCACATCATCGGCGTCGCGCAAACGGCGCAGCACGCCAATCGGCAATTGCTCGGCAAAAAACTGCCGCGCCGTCTCCTGCAGCAATGTTTGCTCTTCGCTCAGAACAAAGCCCATGGGGGCGGCTCCTTTGGCAGAGTTTTCAGGCGCACTCAGGCGGGTTTTTGGGTTTTCAGGGTCGGCAAGCCAAGCACATGTTTGGCAATCACATTGAGCTGAATCTCGGAGGTGCCGCCCTCAATGGAATTGCCTTTGGAGCGCAGCCATTGGCGCGCAATCTGCAATTCGGCGCGGCGAAAGCCGACATTCTCGCCCGCCCAGCCCAGACCTTTTTGCCCCAGAATTTCCAGCAAGAGTTCAAAGCGGTCCTTGTTCAATTCGGTGCCGTAATATTTGAAAATGGACGCCGCCGCCGGCCCCTGGCCGGCGCGGCTCTGCTCGCTCACCCGTTTGAGGGTGAGCGCAAAGGCGGCCTGGTCCATTTTGTGGCGGGCGATGTGGGCGCGCACGCCCCCATGCGCAATCGCACTGCCATGCTCGCCGAACTGCTCCTTGGCAAGTTTTCCATGCCGCCCATGGAGGCTGCGCCCGCGCCCAGCCCCATGCCCGAAATCATGCTGCGCTCATGCTCCAGGAGGCGCTTGGCAATCGTCCAGCCCTTGTTGAGCTCGCCGACCAGATTTGCCTTCGGCACTTTGACATTGGTGAAAAAGGTTTCGCAAAACGGCGATGCGCCCGAAATCAGTTTGATGGGGCGGGCCTCCACGCCCTCGCTCGCCATGTCAATCAGCAAAAAGGAAATCCCGTCATGCTTGACATCGGCATCGGTGCGCACGAGGCAGAAAATCCAGTCCGCCTGGTCGGCATAGGAGGTCCAGACTTTTTGCCCATTGACCAGATAATGGTCGCCCTTGTCCTCGGCTCTGGTCTGCAGCCCGGCCAAATCCGAGCCGGCGCCGGGCTCCGAATAGCCCTGGCACCAGCGTATCTCGCCGCGCACAATCGGCGGCACATAGGTTTGCTTTTGCTCTTCGCTGGCAAACTCCAGAAGCGCCGGCCCCAGCATCCAGATGCCAAACGACAAGAGGGCAGGGCGTGCGCCCAGCGCGCCCAGTTCCTCCTGCAAAATCGCGTTTTCTTCCTTGCTCAGCCCGCCGCCGCCATAGGCTTTGGGCCAGAGCGGCGCGGTCCAGCCGCGCCCCGCCATCGCATCCAGCCAGCGCTTGCTGTCGGGATTGGGCCATTGCGCATTGCGCCCGCCCCACGGGCTTTCGGGCTCCGACATCGGCGTGCGCATGGAGGGCGGGCAGTTTTTGGCAAGCCAGGCTTTGGTCTCGGCGCGAAATTGCTCCAGCGTCTGTTGGGATGGGGTGGCGCTCATGGTGCGGTCTCCTTGGNGGNNGNATGGGTGGCGCGCATCGCAAGCGCGCGCGCAGTTTTATAATCAGCCTTGCCATTGGGGGCGCGCAGCACCTCGCGGCTGGACACAATATGCTTCGGCGTCTTGTAGCCCGCGAGGCGCGTGCGCACATGGGCTTTGAGCGCGTCGGCATTGAGCGCCTGCCCGTCTTTGAGCGCCACGACGCCGGTGACGGCTTCGCCCCATTTGTCGTCCGGCACGCCGACCACCAGCGCATCGGCAATCTGCGGATGGGTTTTGAGCGCTTCCTCCACCTCTTCGGGAAAGATTTTTTCGCCCGCACTGTTGATGCAGGCCGAGCCGCGCCCGAGCAAAGTGAGTGCGCCATCCTTTTCCACCAGACACCAATCGCCCGGCACGGCATAGCGGGTGCCGCCAATGGTGCGGAAGGTGCGGGCGGTTTTCTCTTCGTCCTTGTAATAGCCGCGCGGCAAGGGACCGCCAAAGGCGATGATGCCGGGCGTGCCGCTGCCGGGGGCGACCTCGCGGTCCTGCTCGTCAAACACCTTGCAATGCTCGCCAATGGAGAATTTGGCGGTGGCAACGGGCGGGCTGTCTTTCGTCATCAGGGAGACGCCAAAGCCAATCGCCTCGGAGGAGCCGAACGCATCGGCGAGCACCAGCGAGGGCATGAAATCCAGCAGCCTTTTCTTGGTGGCTTCGCTCCACATCACGCCTGAGGACACAATCTGCACCATGGAGGCGAGGTCATATTTTTTGGGCGCGCGCTCCAGCGCCTCCACCATCGGGCGCGCAAAGGCATCGCCAACGATGGAGACATATTGCACCTTGTGCTTGTCCACCGCCGCCCACAATTCGTCTGCCTGGAAGGATGCGCCCTCAAGGGTCACAATCGTGCCGCCAGAGAGCAGCACATTCATGGCGGTGAAGAGGCCGGTGCCGTGCATCAGCGGGCAGGCGGGAATCATCACCAGCCCGGGGCCGTTTTGCTTGATATGCTCAGCCAGTTCGGCGGGCGTTTCGGGGACGGGGCCGAGCGCGCGCGCCGACATCATCTGCGCCTCGCTCAAGCTTTCATGCTCCCACATCACGCCTTTTGGCATCCCGGTGGTGCCGCCGGTGTAAAGCAGAAGCAAATCCTGCGGCGAGCGCGTCACATCCAGCGGGCCGCCATTGCCGTCCTCGGCGAGCGCGTCATAGGCGCACGCACCCTCAAGCGGCGCGCCCTCGCCAATCTCCACCCAGAGGCGCACTTTGGGCAATTGCGGGCGCAGCGCCTCCACCTCGCGGCGGAACTCGCTGCCATACAGCACAACCTCCGAATCCGAATTGTCAAAAATATAGGCGAGTTCCTGCGGCGTGTAGCGGTAATTGACATTGACATGGGTGAGCGCCCCGCGCCAGCACGCCGCCAGCGCCTCGCAATATTCGGTGCGATTGCGCATATAGAAGGCGACTTTGGCGCCATTGCTGAGCTTGGCTCGGGCGCGCAGCTGGCGCGCGAGATTGTTGCTGCGGCGGCCCAGCTCTTCCCAGGAGACGCGGCGCTCGCCGTGAATCAGAGCCGGATGCTGCGGCGGCAGCACCGGAATGATAGCATCCAGCACATCGCCGAAATTCCACGCCATGTTTTTTGCGTTTTGCCCCGCTGTGCCAGAGTCGCGCGCCCGCCGGGCGTCACGCGCGACGGATATCTCGCGTCGCGCCTATTCTGCGGCGAGATTGTCCAGCGACAGAAACTTGCCCGAATTGCCGTTCAAATCCATCAGATAGCGAATGCCTTCCTCGGCGATGTCATCGCCGACCATGCGGTCGCCCTCCTGATGCAATTCCTTCATATCCACGAAGGCGGCATATTTGGCAGAGGTGCGATCGGTGATGATGCCGGCATTCAGCATGGTTTTGATAAGCACGCGGAAAATGTTGCTGGCTTCCTGCAAATCCTCGCGCACCTTGGCGTCCGTCATGGCTTCCATGTAGCGCTGCTGCACATATTGCCATTCCAGCCCGACCTGCGCATAGACATGCTTTTTCTGCTCCGGGCTGACGAGATTGTAGAGCAGCATGTGGAAGACATCCCATGCCCAATCCTCAATCTTGCACCGCTCCTTCTCGCTGATTTGCGGAATGGTGCGGTCGGCCCAGATTTTGCCGAATTTGTGGTGGAAGGCTTCGTCGGTCATCACCAGCTGCATGAGGCGCACCAAAAGCGGGTCGCGCCCAAACTTGTAGAAGCCGGCAAACGCGCCCATGGCGAGCCCCTCCACAAGCAGCTGCATGCCGACAATTTTCTTCCACACCAGCGGCGAATTGACGAGCTCAATCAAGAGCCCCCCCAGCGCCGGCCCGACCGGCACCGGCTTTTGCCAGCGCGCCGCCACATAGCGAGAGAACCCGTTCACATGGCGGGCTTCCTCGCGCGTCTGATTGGCGGCATATTCCTGCGCGCCCGGGTCTTTCAGAATGTGGCACAGGCTGGCAGAAAGATTGAGCGCCCCTTGCTCGCCGTGCAGAATGGACGACAGCGACCAATGCACATTCAGATTGACGAGGCGAATCTTGTCCTTCTCGCTCAATTGGTCGCCGACCACGCGGCAATCGCCATCGCGGTCGGGGTCCTGCAAATAGTCCTTCGCCATGTCAAATGGCTGGGAGAAATCCAGATATTTCTTGTCCAGCGGGTCCCAAAAATGATCATGGGTGGCAGAGATAATCTTGTCAAACGCGGTGGAGCGACTGCCATAGCGATCCACTTCCATCATCGCGCCAAAATCATCCGGCGCGACCGCTTCATAGGCGGCATCGCCTGTGATTTCCTTGCCTGATTTGGCATCAATTTGATGGACGCCGGCATCCTGCGGCGCTGGCGCGGATTTGTCCTTAACGGATTTGCCAACGGATTTGGCAGTTTTGCGTTTTGTGGCCTGGCTCATGATGCTCTCCCTTGATAATTTCGCAGAACATAATTTCTCGGAATGAATGATTGCACGGAAACGAATCTTGCAGCGCTGGAAACCTCAAGACATCTTAAAAAGAATCTTGCGCTTTGCAAGCGAAAAACAGCGCAATTTATGGCGCAAGAGGTGCGAGCCGCGGCCATGGTTCGGCTTGTTCCAACTGCGCCGCCAGCTGCAGGAGCAGGGCTTCCTCGCCATAGCGGGCATGGACCATGACGCCAATCGGCAAGCCATCCTGATTGCGATAGAGCGGCAGGCTTATCGCCGGCTGCCCCGTCATATTGGCAATCGCCGTGTAGGGGCAATAGGCGCGCCAGCGCGCCATTTGCTCCGACATGTTTTCATCCATCATGCTGATATGCCCAATCTCCACAGGCGGCGAGCCGAGCGTCGGCGTCACATAGAGGTCATACTCGGTGAGAAACGCGCCCATGCGCCGCGCCAGCGCGTGAATGAAATTGACGCCAGCGACATAATCCATCGCGTGCACCGAGCGCCCGCGCTCCATGGATTGTTTGGTGGAGGTTTCAAACAAATCGGTCGGCATCGCGGGCATCAGCCGCTCAATTTCCTTCTTGGCAAACGCCATATTGGCGCTGATAAGATTGGACTGATGGGCCAGCATCTCATCATAGGGCAGGTCAAACTCCGCATCCCGCACCTCATGCTTGTGCGCCGTGAGCAGGCTGCGCATATGCTCCAGCGCGGCGGTGCAATCGGGGTGCGGAGGCTTTTTGTCGGGGCGCGAGCTTTGCATCGCGATGCGCAATCCCGGCAGCGCCTCTTTGAGACTATCCAGAAAGGCGCGCTTGGGGGCAGGCGCAGCATAGGGTTCGCCGGGCTTGAGCGCGCTGCTGACATCCAGCGCGGCGGCGCAATCGCGCACCGAGCGGCTGACGACATGATTGATGGACATGCCAGCCCAGCCTTCGCTGCGCAGCGGCCCCTGGCTGATGCGCCCGCGCGAGGGTTTCAGCCCCACCAGCCCGCAGGCCGACGCCGGAATGCGAATCGAGCCGCCGCCGTCGGACGCATGGGCAAGCGGCACAATGCCCGCCGCCACCGCCGCGGCTGCGCCGCCGGATGAGCCGCCCGGGCTGCGCGTCAAATCCCACGGGTTGCGCGTCGGGCCATAGAGTTGCGGCTCGGTGACGCCGGTCAANCCGAACTCGGGCGAATTGGTCTTGCCAAAAATCACCAGCCCGGCTTTTTTGTAGGCTTGGGTCAGCCAGGCATCCTCCTCGGCGGGCGGGCTTTGNGCAAACACGCGGCTGCCCTGTGTGGAGCGGGTGCCCGCCAGTTGCAGATACAAATCCTTGATCAGAAACGGCACGCCGAGAAAGGGCGCGTGCGCCGCCGCGCCATTGCTGGCTTGCGCATCCAGGTCGTCCGCGGTTTTTTGCGCGAGCGCATCATGGCGCATAATCACGGCATTGAGTTTCTCATTGACCGCATCGCAGCGCGCCTGCGCGGCTTGCAGCGCCTCGCTGGCTTTGACCTTTTTTTGCCGTATCAGGTCGGCCAGCCCCAGCCCGTCATGCTCGCAATAGTCAGAAAACATCGCCGCCCCCTCTCCTGGTCGTTCATGTGCCGGCGATTTGTATCGCCCTGCGGTCTCTGCTACAAGCGAGCCTATCACGAGAAGGGAGAAAATGTAAAGCCCATGGGCTTGTCATTTGCGATGATGGGAGGCGGTCTCGTGCTTCTGCTTGGCGGAGGCGAGGCGCTGGTGCGCGCTGCGGTGGCGCTGGCGCAGGCGCTGCGCGTGCCGCTTCTGGTGATTAGCGTCAGTTTTGTGGCGATTGGCACCTCCATTCCCGAACTGGCGGTGGCGGTGCAGGCGGTGCAGCAGGGGCATGCGGAATTGGCGCTCGGCAATGTGATTGGCAGCAATGTGGCGAATGTGCTGTTGGTGCTGGGGGCGGTGGCGCTCATTCGCCCGCTGCCGATGCAAGCGCCGGGCGCGGCGCGCGATGTGGGCGTGATGCTGGCGGCGAGTCTGGTTTTGCTCGCGCTGTTGTGGTGGGGCGAGATGACCCGTGTGGTGGCGGTTCTCATGCTGCTGGGCGGGGCGGCCTATCTGGCATCCATGTTTGTCGGCGCGGCGGACCCGCCGGCGAGCGATGAGCTGCAGGGCTTGCGCCTGCCCGGCGGGCTGCCGGTGGCGGGTGTTGCGCTTCTCGTCGGGCTGGGCGGCGTGCTGCTCGGCACGCATTGGCTGCTGGAAGGGGCCACCGCGCTGGCGCGCACGGCCGGCCTGTCGGAAGCGGTGATTGGGCTGAGCCTGATTGCGCTTGGCACCAGCCTGCCCGAATTGGCGATTGGGATTCTGGCGGCGCGGCGCGGCCAGGCGGCGCTGACGCTCGGCAATGTGCTGGGCAGCAATATCTCCAACATTGTCTGGATTCTGGGGCTGGCGGCGCTGTTTGTGCCATTTTCCTTTGCGCCGGTGTTTTGGCGCGATGGCTGGCTGATGCTGGCGGTCGCGGCGGCGGCTGGCTGGTGGGTGCTGGGCGGCCGAACGCTGACGCGCCTGCAAGGTGCGGTCTGCCTTGCCCTCTATGCGGTCTGGGTCATTCTTATCTATCAGTGATTATGAATGACGCATTTCGGTTGCGCGATGCGGCTGATATCTGCTTTCATGTTCCCTGCATATGACCTGCATATATATGCGCCCCGATGGACGCGTCCTGATGAACAAGGCCATGATTCAAAAAACCCTGCCTTCGTCTGCCCCCTCTGCCCCGCCCGCAGATGCCTCGCCGCCTGCCTCGCCGTCTGCCGCGGACTGGCCGCCGCGCCTTGACCTGCCAGCCTTGCCGTCGGGGGTGCGGATTGTGGCGCGCACGCGCAGCCATCAGACGGCAGCGGAAAACCTGGCGGCGCGCCTTTTGGGGCCGGGCCGCCATGTGCGCGCCGCGGCCATGTTGCGCGAAGGGCAGGACGAGCCGCGCGGGCTTGGGCGCGCCGCGCTGGACCGCCGCGGGCGGCTGCTTGGCTCGGTGGCGTTCTGGCCGATTCATATCGGGGCG
>JGI24796J26693_1000974_pt1 | contig 17127 bp, 14 predicted proteins | sample PinacodermFT_FD_26693 | JGI IMG/M metagenome (IMG submission 26693)
ATCTTCAGCGATGACCGGGAAGTCGAGCCCCGCACCGTCGTCCTGGTCGCGCTGGCCCACGCGGTCGGCCTGCTCAACCCGATCTTCGGCCGCAGGGAGCTCCGACCCCGGAAGCAGCGCCTGAAGAGCCTTGCGAAGGGTGACGTGATCGGCAGAGCCACCTCGGCTGCCGTCGATGCCGCCCAAGCGGCAATCGCCGCGGCCGCCGCCATGCCGGCCATTATTGCCGCCTCGACCTCCTCGCACCCCAACTGAAGTTGCCCAAGCTCTACGCCGAAATCGCACCCTGGTGGCCGCTGATCTCGCCGCCCCACGAGTACGAAGAGGAAGCCGGCATCTACCTCCGGCACCTGCTCGAAGCCTCTGACGGCACCCCCCGCACCGCCCTGGAACTCGGCAGCGGCGGCGGCCACAACGCCTCCCACCTCAAGGCGCACTTCGAGATGACCCTCGTCGACCTGTCACCCGGGATGCTGGAGATGAGCCGGCAACTCAACCCCGAGTGCCGGCACGTCGAGGGCGACATGCGGACGGTCCGCCTCGACCGGACGTTCGACTGCGTCTTCGTCCACGACGCGATCGACTACATGACGACGCTCGAGGACCTGCGCGCCGCCATCGAGACCGCCTACATCCACTGCCGGCCCGGCGGCGCCGCCCTCTTCGCGCCCGACCACCTGCGCGAGAACTTCCAGCCCAGGACCGACTGCGGCGGCTGCGACGGGGAAGACATGAGCGCCCACTACCTCGAGAACTGCTGGGATCCCGACCCCGACGACACGACGATCACGACGGACTACGCCTTCGTGCTGCGCAAAGCCGACGGCAGCGTCGAAGTCGTGCACGACCGGCACGTCACGGGCCTCTTCCGACGTGCCGAGTGGCTCGGCCTGCTGGCCGAGGCCGGTTTTGAGGCAGTGGTCGTGGACTGCGATCACTCGGAGATGGAACCGGGGGAGTACGAGCTGTTCGTCTGCCGTCGGGTGTAGGAGGTCCGACGAGCTTTTCGTATGCTCGCCCTCCCTCGCCGACTCGCCGCGGCGACTGCCTGACGGCGGCGGCGGTGCCGGCGTCGTGCCCCGCTTCGGACGCCTCCGAACTCCTGCCGCGACAAGGAGACATGCGGAACATGACGACGCACGAGACAGCCCAGTCCAGCGAACCGCCGTCCTTTGCCGAGCTCTTCACGTCTCCGTGGGAAGAGCTCATGGAGTGCTTGGTCAAAGGCGACCTCGTTCCCCTGCTCGACGGCAGGGGAATCGCCGTCGAGAGCACTCACCAGCGTCGCAAGGGAATGCGAAACGGCGAGCACTTCGACTTCGACATCGTGGCCGTGAACCAGCGGGACGTCGTGGTGGTCGAGGTCAAGACGACCCTGCGGTCGGAGGACGTGACCCGGTTCCTCTCCGACCTGTCGAGGTTCACCGACCTCGCGCGCGAGTACCGGGGCAAGCGGATCCTGGGCGCCGTGGCCTACCTGAAAAGCGACAGAGCCGTGACGACCTACGCGGAGCGCAACGGACTGTTCGTCATCCGGGCCACCGGCAGCGCCAGCATCCTGAACGCCGAGGACTTCGAGCCCAGGTCGTTCGGCTGAGGGGGCGCCGAGTCAACGCGACCGCCGCTGCTAACACGCTGCGCCCTGTCCACCAAGGACTCCGCGACACGCTTCTCGGATACCAAATGCTCGACCACACGCTCGGCGGAACGCCTCCTCACCAAGGCCCGACGGACCGAACTCGACGAACCCAGCGGGGCCAGCCTTTGGGCGGCGGTCCGTAAACACGAACCCTCCGGGGGGCCCGACCTGGAGGAGACGGGCTGCACTCCGCAAACCGCCCGCCATTCTCTCAAAGCCCCCCTGTCTCACTGATCGAGTACCTGGGCGCGCCGCAAGCCGACCTCCGCGATTTCCTGCTTCATCAACCTGTCCGGGAAGAAATGCGTGATCCACTCCACAAAGGCTCGCCAAACATCCTCGGCTGTGAAGCAGCTCCCGGCCTGCCTCGCCAACCCCCGGAGCTCCTCACTTAGCTCCTCACGCGTCACCACTGCGTCTTCCTCGCTCTCTAGCAGCCGTGCACCGAGCGGTATCTCTGCCAGCAGGCGACGAACAGACTCCCGAAAGTCCTCCTCGTCAAGACCAGCCGGAACATTCGCCATAGCAACGTCCTCAAGCAGCAGTCGGTCCGCACTAGACATGAAGTCCACCGAGGGCGTGCAGTACTGCCGATAAGCCCGATCAGGTCGTCTGCTCAGCGGCAACCAACGCGCCTTCAGATCAGCTACCGGCCGGGGTGACGTGACCAGAATGTCCGCCAACCGCCGCACCGTGTCTGCCATGGCCCTGGATGCGGGCCGCTCGACCTCGCCGATCCTCGCTAGAGTAGCTGCCACAAAAGGATCTGTCGTCGACGTTTCCACAAGAACCTCGATGTTCCCACCGCCGGCGCTCTCGCCGAAGCCAGCTCTCGTGACGTTGGCCGAACCTGCGAGACATCTGTCTCCAGCGAAGTAGAGCTTCGCGTGGAGTTCATCCACCACCGAGAGCGTAGAGTTCCCCCGTTCCTCGAGCACCTCTAGGATTTCAGGATCCGAGACACCTGCAGCCACCTCCCGTGGACGCCACCTAGTAGTGCACCTAACGTGAACGTTAGCGTCCAGTGCATTGAGCAATGATCGCAACGCGTCTACTTTGATGAAAGGAGCCACAATGCCTACGCTTCTTCTCTCTTCCGCGAAGAGCGCACGAAGCCGCTCGCCTTCCGTCATGTGGACCGTAGACGTCATCACCTAGACCAAATCCGTGGGCATAACCGAGTCGTCGTCTTCGTCAAAGAACTCCTCAGCGTACTTCCCCCACTCGTGGCGGGCGTTACGAATCTTCTTGCGATCGTGTGTGGTCTGCTCCTCCTCGAATCGTGCCCAGGAATAGATGAGAAGACGAAACGCCGCAGCTGCCTTATCGAGACGCTCTCGAACTTCCTGTTCACTCAGGTCCTCGACATCCGGATGCATCACCTCATAGAGATGGGAGTGCACGGGATGATCCGTATTGAGCGCGACCTGAATCACGTTGGGGAGAGACTCGACGTCGAAGAAAGCCGGGCTCGACTTGGCGGACCGTATCCAACGAACCCTACTACCCGAACGGATCGTCTCATCGATCCTCCGCAAGGCGTCCGGGCGGTCAAGGTGATGTCTCTCGACCAAGGACTGAAGCTGCCGCTCCTTCTTCTCCTGTTCGCTCGCCGATTCCCCCTCTTGATCCGAGCGCCCCTTGTGCCCTTCCTCGGCGCGGCGCTCAATCACGACCGTGGCCTTTGCGTCGGCCCGTTGGTCCTCGTTGGGTCGCCGGTCGTGCCTACGCTGGCGTGCCTCCTTTACCCGCGGGCGCATCGCCGCAATGCAGTTCCTGACCTGCTTCTGAAGATCAAGCAGAAACACGCGAGTGTCACCATCGGCCTGCATCCGCCGGCGGACGTCTCCCGCGCTCTCACCCGGAAGAGCTTCCCGCCTGTAGTCGTACTGGGATAGGCGCCGGAAGATGGTAGCTCCCTGTTTGTTGTTCGTGACTCCGAAAACCGAATCCAACGCCGTGGGGAAGTCGATCTCGACCGTCCACCACCTCTCCCTCGGGTCGTCACCACTCAACCAGGAAGGATCCAACTGCAGTTCTCGATGGGCCCGCACCAGCGAGACACCGCGATTCGAGTCCGCGTGCTTGCCCCATTCCGTATGACCAGCGTCCGAACCTCTCCAGCGGGCCGGCCAACGGGCCTCCGGGTGGGAAGAGTCGCGAACCTGCGGCCGGGCATAGCTCGCGCGCACGCGAACGTAGTACGTCTCTTCGCCTACAGGCACCGGCACCGAGAAGGGGCTCGACTCGAGCTCGACGAACATTCGGCCTTCGCCGAAGTCCTCGGGACACGAGGTGTCGGCCATCAGGTAGAGCGGGTCATTAGGTCGTACATTCACGATCGCGTCCTCACGGACCTTGGACCCGTTCGCCCCCTCCTCGATGGGAATGCAGACAATACGGCGCTGTGGCCCAATCTCCGCGCCTCGTTGATCCTCCCCATGAAGGCGGTCCGTCGGCGACGCGAGAAAGCGACGGTAGATCCGCCCCAGCAGCGATTCGGTGTGACGAAACGTAGTGCCGGCGCTCTTCCATTGGACGCGGTCCAACTCCGTCCATACAACCAGGGTTCCGGACTCGGAAAAGGGTGTCCGACTCGCCTCCAGGTACACCGCCGGAGGAGTCTGAAGCCGCGGCTCCGGAATCTCCGTCGCTCCGCTCTCCACGTCCTCTATGGCCAGCCACGTGTAGAGAGCATTGGAAGCACCCGCCTGCCACGACCACACTTCGACTCGCCGGGCCTGCGACAACGAAGAGTTGGGCAATCCGAGGCCAAAACGGCCGATTCCTCGCCTCTCACGGCGCGTTCCATGTCCGTACCGGAGGCTTCCCCTAAGGGTCAACTCGTCCATGCCGTTCCCGTTGTCAAGGACCGCGAGCTCCGTCAACGTGGATCTGTTCGTTCTCTGATCCCGCCGGCTCAGTCCGAAGACCTCTATCGATGTGGCATCCGCTTCTATCGCGTTGTCGATCAACTCAGCCAAAGCGTGGGTCGTCGACTTGTAGCCGCTATCACGCATCGCCTTCACCGTCATCTTCGTATCGATGATCGGAAAGACAAGCTGTTCACTTCCAGTCGTCATTGCCACACATCCTCCCAGTTCAAGAACGCCTCCGCTACATCGCCGAAGCCCGGGAGACTCGGATCCACAACAGTGACGATCTCGCAAGCAGCCGTACCTCCGACCTTCTCCCCTCGGATCGCTCGACCCACCATCTGGCTGAATAGGACCAGTGACTGCGTGGGTCTCGCGATGACAACGGCACTCGCCCTCGGTGCATCGAACCCTGTTGTCAGCACTCCGAAATTCACGAGGACTCGGGGTACGTCGTCCTCAGCCCTGAAATCCTGAATCAAATGATCCCGGTCTCTACGGGGGGTCAGTCCTGTGACGGCTCCACCGCGGATGCCGCGCGCAACGAGGATACCTGCCAGCAAGAGCACCTGGTCCACACTCGCACCGAAGACCAGGACCCGCCGATGCCCAGCGCGAAGCAGCTCGTCGATCGCTTGTACTACCGCAGTTACATACTGCTCACTCATCGACAGCGCCGCAACAATGTTCTCCGGGATCTCCAAGGCTCTCGCGATCCGGGCAACTTCCCCTTCATTGATCCTGATCCCCGGTTTCGCCAGGAGTGTTCGGAACAATGGCCGAGCCAAGTAGCCGTCTTCAATCAGGTACTTCACTGGATTCCCGCCACCAGGAACTTCCAACGCGACCTTGGTCCTGGAGTAGAGGTCCGCCAACTCCCCATCCTCGTCGATGTCCGCCCAGGTTCGGCCAGGTGTAGCAGTAAGTCCCAGGAGTGCGCAGCGATAATCGAGAGTGAGGTCGTCGGTGAGACGACGGTAGGTTGGTGCGGTGCTCTGATGCGCCTCATCGAAGACGACTAGTCGCACACTCGGGGCAAGTCGTACAGCCCAGTCGGGGTCCGTCCGCGAGAGCACGGCCCAGCCCTTCTCCAAGCCAACGGCGAGGAACCCGTCCTTGAAGTCGGCTAGATCAGGCATTCGGTTCCCCGACATGGTGCCAAGCTGCAGAGGCCTCGTCCCGAGGTGGGTCCAGGCCTCCTTGAACGCTTGCCTAGCTTGCTCAAGCAACTCCCCGCCAGACGCGAGCCAGACCACGACCGAAGGTTCGCTTTCTCGTAGAGCCTTCGCGACCACATGCATGGCGGTCCGCGTTTTTCCCGCACCGGTGGGAAAATGCAGCACCGCTCGACGCTCGTTCTCGGCCAGCAGTGGCGATAGGCGTCGAACGGCCGCACGCTGATGATCGAACAGGCCATATGCGGACGCGACCGATTCGATTGGCGCTGCCGGCGGCGCGGGAACTATCCGATCTTCCTCCAGTAGTCCGAAGAAGGCACGCAGGCCGCTGATGTCGGACTTGGTCCAGTCCGCCGCGGCGTCGGGGGACACGCTCCTGCCAAGGCGATGCTCCAGTTCGGCGCGCTTGGGCTCAGGGAGTAGGCCAAGTACGAGTGCTCGACTCCCCGCCTCTCCCAGAAGGGCACCGAAATCAACCATGGCCTGCACTGCCTGCCGTAGCCGCTGCCCCCCGAGCTCGCAACCCGAAACCACGTTGAGCAGCGCCAAGACGCGGCCTTCCAGGAGACGGCGAACCTGTCGGTCCGGAATCGTGTCGAGAAATCGGGCTACTGTGAGGCCGGGACCGCCAACCACGGCACCAGGCACTTCAGCTAGCCCGCCATCCGAAGAAGAGCCGCGACTTGAGTCAGATGAACGCTGAGGACTCCCGAGACTCTTCCGTCGCACGACACGAACAACTCCAGAGCATCAGGCGTCCGCGCGGCTTCTCGTTGCGGCAAAAGGGGCCTGACGGCAAGTCGGCGAACTGTAGCACTCACGGCGCACGGCTCGGGACGCGGGCTGTGGAGCATGCCGAGAGCGACGCCAACACCCGCAGCACGAGCGCGGCGGCGGCCTCGACTTCAGCCTCGGTCGTGAACCGGCCAAAGCTGAACCGGATGGATTCATCGCATGCCTCCCCGCTGAGGCGTAGGGCCCTAAGTACGTGCGACGGCTCGGGGATGCCGGAAGCACAAGCCGCACCGGTCGACGCGGCGAGGCGGGGNTGCAGCGCCGTGAGAACGTCCCGTGCGTCGAAGCCGTGAAACCGGAGGTTGGCGTTGCCCGGATGGCCACCGACGGCGGGACCGTTCGGCGACAGCCGGTAGGCGCCGGCACGGAGGGTCTCTACAAACCGATCCCGGAGCCTTCGGAGCTCCTTGCGCTCCTCCGCAGCCCTGGTGCCGGAGAGGAGAACAGACGCAGTGCCGAAGCCGGCACAGAGCGCCAGCGGCACAGTGCCAGACCGAAGGCCGTTCTGCTGCCCGCCACCGCGGATAAGGGGCTCGAGGGCAGCCTGAAAGTCGCGCCGCACGTACAGCGCGCCGACCCCCTGCGGGCCGTACATCTTGTGACCTGAGAGGCTGATCAAGTCAGCCTGCGCAGCCAAGTCGCCAACCCACATGCCGCACGGCGCCTGGGCGGCATCGCAGTGCAGAGGTATACCGCGGGCACGAAGAACCGCCGCCAAGCCCGGCACGTCCTGAACTGTTCCGACCTCGTTGTTGACTGCCATTACGGATGCGACGAGCACGTCACTACCGAGCCGCGCTTCCAAGTCCGCCGGAGCGACCAGACCTTCCCTGTCCACGGGAACGGTCTCCACGACGAAACCCTCCTTCGCCGCAAGCGCCCGGGCCGCGGCGAGGACGCACTTGTGTTCAACGGCGCTCACGAGAATGCGATTTCGGTCCGGCGGCGCTCGCCGCGCCAAGCCGAACAAGGCGAGGTTGTTGGCCTCGGTGGCCCCCGAGGTGAAGACAATCTCGTCGGTGTCGGCACCGATCAAGCTAGCAACGGAGTCCGCAGCCTCTTCGACGGCCTGCGCAGCCCGCCACCCGACGATGTGGTCGCTAGAATGCGGGTTGCCGAAAGCCTCCTTCCAGTAAGGGGCCATCCGCTCCAACACACGCGGGTCCACCGGCGTTGTCGCCTGATAGTCGGCATAGATGAGCTTCTCGGCGTCCATGGCCGGCCTCCTGGACGCAGGATCCAGTCAGGCCCTTGACGCTAGCAGGGGGATCGCCTACTGTCGAACTGGACGTACCGTCCAGCACCAAGACCGATGCTCCAAGGCCGACTCCACCACGACGACTACCGACCCAAGCTGTCAGGCCATGAGACCTTCCCGCTTCGCTACGGCTGGCTGAAGAAGGCGGTCGACGCCGTACCAGCCTGCGACGACGAAGAAGCCGGAAAGTCCGTCTTCCGGTCGGAAGACGCGATCGCTCTCTTTGGCGTCGGCCGGAACATGGTGGCGTCGATGCGCCATTGGGCCGTGGCCACGGACGTGATCAAGGAGGATAGCGGCAAGCCTTCGCGAACTCACATCGGGCAATGCCTGTTCGCGGACGACGGGCTCGACCCCTACATGGAGGTCCCGGCAACGACATGGCTCATTCACTGGCGCCTGTGCGGCAACCCGAACAACACCACATGGTTCTGGGCGTTCAGCCACTATCCGGCCGCGACCTTCGACCGCGACTCCCTAGTTCGCGGCATCTGGAAGCTCAAGCAAGACCGGCAATGGCCCCGAGCTTCGTTGACCACCATCGGGAACGACGTCAAGTGCTTCGTTCGCACCTACGTCCGCCGTCCCACGTCGGCCAAAGCTAGCTACGAAGATGCTCTCGAATCGCCACTGACGGAACTCGGCCTGATCCGAACTGCCGGAAGACGGGACGGCTTCCGCTTCGTGCGGGGTCAAAAGCCGACGCTTGGCACCGGAGTGTTCGCGCTGGCAGTGACCGAGTTCTGGGACGAGCACTCGAAAGCCAACACCCTGCCGTTCGAGGCTCTCGCCCATGGCCCGGGTTCACCTGGGCGGGTGTTCCTGTTGGACGAGGAAGCTCTCGCGGATCGGCTCCTCCGAATCGAGGAAGACACAGACGGCGTGTATCGATGGTCCGAGACGGCGGGGCTGAAGCAACTGATCCGAGACCGCAAGGTGGATGAAACGGAAGCACTCGGCTTCATCAAGCAAGACTACGTTTGGTCCGACCGAGAGGAGGTGGCCTAGTGCCGCTGGCGGAACGGGTCCAAATTGCGCCGCGCTACCAACGCGCCATCAACATCACCTCCGACATGAGCGATCCGGCCGCGCTGAAGGGCTTCGTCTGTCCACGGTCCTCAGCCGAGGTTCTGGAGACAATGGCTCATCATGTACTCAAGACCGGGCAAGGCGCATTCACATGGACGGGGCCCTACGGCACAGGCAAATCGAGTCTCGCGGTGGTCCTAGGGGCGGCTCTCAACGGTGCGAAGCGGCTCCGAAGCGAAGCCGCAAACCTCCTCGGCCAACCGACATTCGACGCCCTGACGAAGGCCATGCCTCCGCGGACCCGCGGTTGGCGCATTCTGCCGGTGTCTGGTCGTCGCGATGCTCCAGTCGTGGCTATTGGGGAAGCCATCGAAGCGGGAGGATGGCTGCCGTCGGACTCTTGGACGGAGGTGAGCGTCCTAGACGCGCTTGAGGAGGTTGCAGCCCGGAACCCCCGTGCTGGCGGCGGTCTGTTGGTGATCATCGACGAGATGGGCAAGTTCCTGGAAGCTGCGGCGCATGACGGCAACGACATCCACATCTTTCAAGAACTGGCTGAACGAGCCTCACGAAGCCGAGGACGGCTCATCGTTGTGGGCATCCTCCACCAGGCTTTCGCCGAGTACGCCCACCGTCTGTCGCGGGATGCTCGTGCGGAATGGACCAAGATCCAAGGCCGATTCGTTGACCTGCCCATCAACACTGCCGGAGAGGAGCAGATTGAGCTACTCGGCCGAGCAATCGAGAACGGTCGTCGGTCGCGGCAACCGGGACCGATAGCCGAACGAGTGGCCGAACTCTCAAGTAGGAAAGTGTCAGCGTCACTCGCCGAGAGACTAGAGGATTGTTGGCCACTGCATCCCATTGTGGCCTGCCTGCTCGGCCCGCTTTCTCGGCGGCGCTTCGGACAGAACCAGAGGAGCCTGTTCGCCTTCCTGAACTCCGCTGAGCCTCTAGGTTTCCAGGACTTCCTCCGCACAAGTGCCGACGACGCTCTCTACTCCCCTGACCGCCTCTGGGACTACCTGCGCGCGAACCTCGAACCGTCGATCCTCGTATCGCCCGACGGGCACCGCTGGGCTCTCGCAGCATACGCCCTAGGTCGGAGCGAGGCGACGGGCTGCAGCGAACTGGAGCAGCGTCTACTCAAGGTAATCGCGCTCCTGGACCTGCTGAAGGAAAGCTCGGGTCTGACACCGAGAAACGCTCTGCTCGAACTGGCGTTGCTGGAGGACAACGCAGAGGAGATCCATCCTGCCCTCGAGCAACTGCGTCACCGCTCCCTTGTCGTCTTCAGGAAGTTCTCGGACGCTTGGGCGATCTATGAAGGAAGTGACTTCGATATCGACCGCGCACTCGAGCAGCAGTCGCAGAAGGCGGGCGACTTGGATTCCCGAACGCTCCGGGCCGCTACAGAGCTGGACCACGTCGTCGCGAAACGCCACTACCACACGACAGGCGCATTCCGTTGGTTCGACGTCGCCGTACTGCCTCTAGGAGAACTGAGACAGGCCGCTAGCGAGTTCTCGCCGCGACACGGGGAGATCGGGGTCTTCCTCCTCGGCGTTCCGACTCTGGGAGAAACGGAGAAGGAGGCGGAAGATCTCTGCCGCGACGCTGCCGAGACCTCAGACGAATGGGACATCGTCGCGGGATTCTCACCGAGCGCATGGGGCCTTCCCGATCTGACAGCCGAATTGTCCACCCTGGAGCGGGTGCGCGACGAAACTCCGGCGTTGCAAGGTGACCGCGTGGCCCGCACGGAGGTACAGGCTCGCATCGCGGCTGTCCAGGAGCGCCTCGAAACGGAGCTCGCTCGAACCTTCAACAACGCGTCTTGGTACGGCAAGGGAGCCGGCGCAGTGCAGCTATCGCGGGCCGGACTGAGCGCCCTAGCATCCGACTTGGCTGACCTGCGCTTTTACCACGCACCCCAGCTCCACAACGAACTCCTCGGCAAGGCAAAGCCCTCCAGCAGCGCGGTGGCGGCTCAGAACGCTCTCCTGCGCCGGATGGTGCTGAACGAAGGTGAAGAACGACTGGGCATCGACGGCTTTCCCGCCGAAGCCGGTCTCTTCGTCTCCCTACTGTACTCAACCGGGTTGTACCGGAACCTCAGCGACGGCTGGAGGTTTGTTGCGCCCCGACCGGGAGAGTCGGACAAGCACAATCTGGCACCATCCTGGGAAGCGGCGAGGGAGCTTCTGAAGACCAACTGCCATCGCGCCGTTCCCGTCAGTGAGATCCACGAGACTTGGCGACGGCCTCCATTCGGAGTCAAGAACGGCCTCCTGCCCGCGCTCTCAGTGGCCTTTCTACTCTCTCAGCACAGCGACCTGGCCTTCTACCGAGACGGCGTCTTCCAGACTCGCATTAGGGACCTGGACATCGAGTTTCTGGTGAGCGACCCGTCCGATGTTCAGTTCCGGTGGATCGACCTGGGCGGTGTGTCGAAGCAACTGCTCGCTGAATTGGCCGAGGTCGTCCGCTCCCTCGACAACCAGAACGCGCTCAACGACCTGGCGCCAATCGACGTGGCCAAGGGCCTCGTGGCAATTCACGACGGGCTGCCGCCCTGGACTGGCCGCACACAGCGGCTCTCGCGCAATGCACGCGCCGTGCGACACCTCTTCCGGCAGGCCAAGGATCCGAACCGCCTCCTTTTTGACGACATGCCGGAACTTCTGAAGGAGCCGCTAGCGGGTGCCGAGGAAGACGCAGCAGCGCGACTCGCCGACCGAGTCCGCGACGGCCTGACGGAACTCATCGAAGCTTGGCCGGCGATGCTCGGCCGCCTGCGCGAGGTCCTGCTGTCGGAACTACAAGTACCGAACTCCTCGCCGGCGATGCTCGCTGAACTCCGTGCCCGGGCCGAGAACATCCGCGAGCTAGGCGGTGACCATCGTCTCGAAGCCTTCATCGTCCGGCTCTCACAGTTTGAGGGATCCGACGGCGACATCGAAGGGCTTGCCAGTTTAGCGGTCAACAAGCCGCCCCAGGCATGGGTCGACCCGGACATTGACCGTGCCACGCTTGAGACGGCTGCCATGGCCCAGCGCTTCCTCCGAGCCGAAGCCTTCGCCCGCGTCAAGGGCCGAGCGGACAAGCGCCACTCGATGGCCGTTGTCGTTGGCCTTGAAGGCGCTCAATCCACGCTTCACGACGAGTTTGCAGTCGGTGACCTTGACCGGCCGCAGATCGAGGACCTAGCGTCCCAGTTGGAAGCAGTCCTGCGCGACGCCAGAGAACCCCGGCGCGAGATCGTCCTAGCCGCGCTCGTCAAAGTGAGCGCACGCTTCCTGGGCCTCGACTCCCTCCGGGCCGAACACACTCATGAGAAGAAGCGCGCCGCCTCATGAACCCCGCCACATCAGAATGGCACGTCCTAGGCCTATCCGGAGGTCGAGACAGCGCCGCGCTCGCGGTTCATATGCGGCAGAACCACCCTGGCCTGGGAATCGACTACTTCTTTACAGACACCGGAAAGGAACTCCCCGAGGTCTACGAGTTCCTCAACCGTCTTGAGGGCTTCTTGGGAAAGCCGATTCTTCGCCTCAACCCGGATCGCGACTTCGACTTCTGGCTCAAGCGCTACAACGACTTCCTGCCTTCCGCGCAGAGCCGTTGGTGCACCCGCCAACTGAAACTCCGCCCTTTCGAGCACTGGATAAGGCCGGCGCTTGACGCCGGCACCAAGGTCTTCAGCTACGTCGCCATCCGTGCCGATGAAGAGTACCGCGAGGGCTATTCCTCCAAGCACCGAAACTTGGCGGTTCGGCTCCCTTTCAAGGAGGATGGAATCGACAAAGCCGGCGTCCTAGAACTACTTGATGCGGCCGGACTCGGGCTCCCCTCCTACTACGAATGGCGCACCCGGAGCGGCTGTACGTTCTGCTTCTTCCAGCAGAAGATCGAGTGGGTCCGGCTGAAGGAGCGCCACCCCAAGGCCTTCGAGGAAGCGAAGGCCTACGAGAAGACGGCCGTGAAGCACGGTTCCCCATTCACCTGGAGCCAAGGCGAGTCCTTGGCTGCTTTGGAGCAGCCCGAACGAGTCAACCAGATTCGCCTAGACCACCAACGCCGGCTGGCGCGGGTGCGGGCAAAGCTCCAGCCGAATCCACTGCGACCCGATGCCGAGACCCTGGACATCGACGATCTGTATGGGAAGGCGAAGGTCTGCCTAGCCTGCCACAAGTAGTCTCGAGTACGGGAGAAACGCTCTGAACCTGACTCCTCTCATCGACGCGGCCGACCGAGACACGGAGGAATTCGGCCGATACAAACTGCCCTTTGTCTTGGTCCAAGACACTCTACTCAATGCCGGAGAGAGTCTCCCTCCGCTTCGGTGGCACTCTATCCGCTACGCCAACGACTCCGAACTCCACTTGGTCCCCGACAACAAACGTGGCGTCTATGCCTTCTCGATTTCGTCGCCAGCAGCCTCAACGCCGAAACACGGCTACATCCTCTACATCGGTCTCGCCGGGCGCGACCCTCGCAACCCGGAACGCACCCCTCGCTCACTTCGGGCGCGCTACAGCGATTACTTGAAACCTAGCTACGTCGAGTCGCGTCCTACGATTCGCCGAATGATCGCTTACTGGAGCGCCGTTCTAACGTTCTCGTTTGCTCCTGTAGACGACAACCTACCCTCCGATGACCTTCACCGTCTAGAACGTCACCTGAACGACACCTTTGTGCCGCCCTTCTCTCAAGCCGACTACTCTACCGAAACACGCCAAAGGCGAGCGGCATTTCCATGACCGCCAACAACAACCTGACTCAACTAACGCTACCTGCTCTCCGTGGCGTTATGGGAGACTGGCTTTACTACACTTGCCTGATGACTCTCGAGCAAGTGGCCGCCCGGGTCAGATTCGCCGAAGAGCTTCACCCAAACCGCCCACTCTCAGAACTCATTCAGAGAACTCTCGATCAGGGCCGGGGCAAGAAGATCGCACACTACCTCCGAACGCAGCCAGAACGGCTCTTCAACTCCCTTGTAGTAGCGACCTACGAGGGCGAACCGCACTGGTACTCTATCTCTCACGTCCAGAGTACTCGCCCGGGTCGTCAGCCGCCGCCACTCACAACGGAGACACTAGAACAAGTTGGCTTCCTCAGCCTGCGGGGAGACGAACAACTGTTCGCCCTTGACGGTCAGCACCGGCTGGCAGGAATCAAGAGGGCGGTTCAAGGAACTGAAGAGGGCGGACCACAACAGGAACGCGTGTCGGTCATCTTCGTCGCGCACGAGCCAACACCGCGTGGCCTTCAACGAGTTCGCCGGCTCTTTACCACCCTCAACAAGAACGCAAAGACTGTCGCCAAGAGGGACATAATCGCCCTGGACGAGGACGACGTCATGGCCATCTGTGTTCGCCGCCTCATCGAAGAAGAGGAGCTCTTCGATGAGCATCGGCTCGCTTTCGTGGCCAGAACGAACGTGCCACCCACAAACACGGTGTGCCTAACCACGATCTGCAGCCTCTATGATGTCCTCCAAGTGCTGTTTACGAAGAGCAGCTTCGACCTTAGAAGAGGTAGGGCCGCACTCAGGTCCGAACGCCCACCGGAAGAGCAACTCGATGTCTACTTCGAGCACGCCCGAACGTATGTGAGGCTGCTTCGAGACCGGTTTCCGGAGCTTCAAGAGTTCTTCTCCTCGAAGGATACCGAGCCCGTCGTCAGAAAGTACCGCGGCAGCCATGGCGGCAGTGCCCTGTTCCGCCCGATAGGGCTCGACATTTTCACACATGTCATCTCTCGTCTGACAAGCCGGATGTCCCTGCAAGACGCTGTGGAGTTGGCTACCAAGTTACCCAGATGTCTCAGCGAAGAGCCGTATGAGCAGCTGATGTGGAATCCAAACAACCAGGTCATGGTGAATTCCCATAAAGTGCTGTTGAGAGAGATCCTCTCCTACATGGTCGGAGTAAACAGTGCACGGTATCCGATCAGTAAGCTGCTTGATCAATACGTGCGCACGACTGGAAAGCCGTCATTGCCCCGATCAGTGGTGTAGCGCGGACAGCGATTCGCCGCTTGACTTTCAGTCGATTTCTCCCACGACGAAGCGCGACGCGTTTCCGTCGCGCAGCCCCCCGATTCCCAGTCACCGTTGGAGGACCAGCTTCAGTTGAGACGACAGGAGAGAGTGGTCTAGGGTGATGGCGGAAGTTGTTGCGTGCGGAACCGCAGAGCAAGCCGACTCTTCTGCCGCCCCAACAGGGGCTTTCGGCTCATGAGCGCAAGGGACGGGCGACGGTCAATCCACGACCACTCCCCGGGGCTTTCGTGACCCTGGTTCACCGTCCCGGCTGCGGCTTGGGGCTCGATCGATTTCACCATGCTCGGAGTGAAGGGATCGAGGAGGAGCCCACTTCGCTCGAAGCGACATGGTCGTTCTCGCCGCTGCTGGCCGTGGCCTTCGCAGTCGGCATGCCCTCGCTCCGCAGGTTCCGGCGGTGCCGCAAGTTGCGGAACGCCGAGGAGTCTGGGTCGCCGGAAGTTCCGGTCGCCGCGGTCTCCTCGGAGTCGGAGTCGCCGCGACCCGACCACCAAGACCAGCAGGGCGACACGACCAGTACCTGACACTGAACGCGGAGCGCACGGGACTGTTTTGTCATCCGGGCCACAAGAAACAGCGCCAGGATCGTCAACGCTGAGGACTTCGAGCCCAGGTCGTTCGCCTGACGGAGCGACCGAGCACTCGCGGTAGGTGCAGCTCCCCTGGCTGGGTGATGGCCTCCTCGCGTTGCGGGAGCTAGGATCTCGCCCCAATCGCCATGGCCGAAGAGCAGTACGACCATTCCAAGCCGTCGGCGCGGTTCCTCGTGTTGATGGGGCTCTTCTACGCGGGCGAGGACGCCGGGCTGCTGAGCCTCGAGGCGCTGCGCACGTCGCCGGTGTCCGTGGTCTACGCGGTCGCGCTCGCGACGGCGGCGGTCGCGACGCTGATGTTCGCCCGGAGACAATCCGAAGCCGCCGCCGCGGGAGACCAGGCGGGGAACACGCCGCGCACCGGGCCCGTCTGGCACGAGTCAGACGTGTTCACGGACCCGTGGTACCAGCTCCCGGCGGTCTTCTGCGTCTTCGTTCTCTTCTCCCGGTTCGTCCTGGATCTCGTTGCCCAACCGCCGGCAACGGAGCGCGCCGTGTGGTTCCTGGCGGCACTGGGGATCGGGACTCTCGCCGTGACGTTCGGCCTGACCGGCAAAGCCGACCCGAGGAAAGGCACGAAGAGCACGGAGACCGCCGACGAGCCGACGAAACCAGGCGAGCCGAACTCGCCCGTCGGCGCCACTCTTCGCGACCCGTGGTTCAGCCTGCCGGCCAGCTCGATCGTCTTTCTGCACATCGCCCGAGCCGGGCTGGAGGAGATNGAGAAGGATCCTCAGTCGATCCTCGCCACGGTGTGGCTCTTCATGCCAGCGGCGATCCTGGNGGTGGGACTGGTGAGCNTGGCGGTCGCTCGCAACCGGCGGAGACGNAAGGCCGGCTCACACGAAGTCGCGGTACCGTAGCTTCGCTGGCGCCCCTGCNAGCCCCTGACCAGCCCACNCGACAAGTGAACCGACCGCAACGCCGGGAAGTGCCGAAGCCCGCGGCGACGGCCGAGGCACGTACAGCCGATGGCAGCCGCATCGTCCTCAGGCGGCATGGCAACCCGCGTGGCCCGCGGCTTGTTCTGAGCCACTGCAACGGGTTCGCCGCCGACGCCTACTACCCGTTCTGGTCGCTGCTCACCGACCGGTTCGACGTCGTCCTGTTCGACCTCCGCAATCATGGCTGGAACGCGGTCGGCGACGCCGAGGCCCATGGCATTCACGCCTTCGTCGACGACCACCGGCACATCGCAGAGGCGATCGACCTCCACTTCGGCGCCAAGCCGAAGATCGGCGTCTTCCACTCCGTGTCGGCCCAATCGGCCCTCCTCCACGCCACTCGCGCCTCGGACTACTCGGCCCTGGTTCTGTTCGACCCGGTCGTCTGTCCGCCTGGCTGCCGGCAGGAGGACGTGCGGAAGGTGGAAACGATGCTTCGTCAACTGGGCGAGGCCGCGCTGAGGCGTCGGGAACGATTCTCGAGCCGGCAGGAGTTCATCGACCGCGTCCTGCGCGCGCCCGCCTTCCAGCTTCTTTGCCCCGGCGCGCCGGAGCTCATCGCGGAAGCGACGCTCCGGCCAAGCCCGAACGGTACCGGATACGAACTGCGCTGTCCGAGGGAGTACGAAGCGAAGATCTCGCTGGAAGGACCCGGATGGGCCCGCGACGTGAACCTGAGTCGGCTCTCGTGCCCCACGAAGGTCATCGGCTCCGATCCCACCGTGCCGTTCTCGTTTCTCCCCAC
>JGI24796J26693_1001011_pt1 | contig 16769 bp, 12 predicted proteins | sample PinacodermFT_FD_26693 | JGI IMG/M metagenome (IMG submission 26693)
AAGATTATTTATACCATATTTCCGAATCGAACCCCCATCGTAACTAGACGGGTTGATGGGGGTCGATTCTTTAAAATAGATTACCTACATACTTCTGATAATTATGATTATAGAAACAATAGGTATGACAGAGGGCATTTACTTCCTGCATCTGCGAGGCGTTTTGACAGGCGGAAATACAGACAAACCTTTTCATTTGCCAATGTTGCATTGCAAGTAGATAGATTGAATCGTGGTATTTGGAGGGATTTAGAAGTTGAAGTACAGGAATTAGCCGATTCACTAAATAAGGAAATAGATGTAAGCATTGATGTCTTGTTCAGTGAAGATAGTCCAAGACTGCGTACAGGAGCTGTTGTTCCTGATGGGTTTAAAAAGATATACCTTGACGAATGTTTTTACTTTAAAAACACTTCAAATTCAGTTAAGGAAAAGTGTAATAATTAAATGAAATTGTATAATGCCTAGCCAAGCGAACATTATTTTGGGAGATAACATTACGATTTATTTGGCTAAGGGTTTTCGCAAAAATCCAAGCGATTTAAAGCCTTTAGCCTTTTCTACAAATTTGGATATTGAAATAGCCAATAATTTGGTATCAACTGCCAATAAGGATACCCTATTAGCCGAAACCTTTAAGAAGGTTAGCCATGCTTTGAATATGACTGCAAATGTGCTTCAAAGAGACTGGAGTGCCGAGCGTGAACAAATCACAGAATTTAAAGGAGTTGATCTAAATAATCTCAACATACCTGTAAGCCAAGACACCTCTACAAACGAAGCAGGAATCAAACTCAATACAGCTAGCTCTCATGTGCCTAATACCTATGTTGGTAGGGTAGTAGAGTTTGGTAATACAGGCACATCAGGTAAGTTAAAATCAGTAAGTAGTTCAGGTACTAAGGAGATAGTTATTGAGGGTCTATTTAGCCCTAAGGATATTAAAGCATTTCGCAAGGAAACCACTTTGTATGCTTTGGAACCCAATGCGGATAGATTGACAAGACGAACTACCTATGACTTGAATTACTACCATGTAAATGAGTTACCTGTACAATTTGAATTTGGGACAGCAGGTACAAGAGTTTTTGGGCAAGGGTATGTAAATAGCGTATCTTATATGTCCGAGAGCCATGCACTGGCAACTGCAAACATTACACTTCAAAGTTCAGGCGTTTTTGAGTATATTGAAAATTCTGAATTTGCAGTATTACTGGGATTTGGACCTACACTTGACATTGCCAAGTCATCTTACAACTCTTCACCCAAGACTTATTACGTTAAAGACAAAACCAAAAGCATATTTGCTGACGGAAATACCATATATACCGATAGTGCCAAAACAACAGAAGCTCCGGCAGGTTTCTATTATGATGGCTATCTATCCATTGAAGTAACATAATATGTAATTAATTATTTTTTGAGAGTAAAATGTAATTGATTATTTTTGTTGAGAGTAATAATTAAATACGAAAGTCATGCCAGACCAATCCGCCATCCAGGTCGGTCAAAAGTTTCGACTGAAACTTTCCAAGCCGACTGCTGAGCAGTTAAAAACATTCGATACAGATAAAACTGTTCGAGATGCACTTACAACTAGTGCCAAAGCCATTGTATTTGCAAGTAGCTGTGATTTCAATATCAATAAGAATTTAGCCGATACAAACAACAAAGAGACAGGTTTAGCTGCTACCAGTAAGCCAACTTCTTATAATGTTCAAATCGAAGCGAGTTCTTTTGTTCATTCGTTTTCAGTCGAGGAAACTACCAGATTTACACAACAGGAGCTAGCCAAATTGGCTATCAGTGAAGATGTCTATTGTGCCATCTTTGGACCTGCCAATTTAGATGCCAGTGGTATCCCACAATTTGTAGCTGGAGTTGAACTCTATAAGATATTAGTTTATATCGGTAGTGTTAATTTAGGTACACCTTCTCACGACTTGGCAACTGCAACTGTCAGTTTGCAATCCACAAGTCAATTACACATTGAATAACCAATGTCGAATAAAGATTTCAAGCACCAAAAACATATCCATATCGATTTGCCCATTATAGGCAAGCATATAATCGTTTTTAATACTTTGTTATTAGCAAAGCAACAAGAGCATAAAGGTAAATCGATATCGGATATTTATTTGCATCAATGGAAGTATGCCATTGATCCTATTCGTGCTTCTGAAATCTTTGCTGATATCATATACGCTGCTTTGGTAGCAAACGCCCAACTAAACCAAACCGAATTGCAATACACTTATTCCGATGTATTCGCAGGTGTTGAAGATAAATGGATGGAAGATCCGATGTACTTCAATGATTTGCAGATTGCTTATGCCAATAACATCATGGGTTATGTTGAGCGTATTCGAGTTACACAAGGTAAATTACGGAATGAGTTGGATATAAAAAAAAACAATACTGCATCTTCAATATCTACAAAAAAGCAGTTACAAGATTCGGAATCTGCCCAATAAAATTTTGGGAATACACTTATAGCGAAGTATTCGATTTGATTGAGTTTAAGACCTATCAAGAAGGACTTGAGTGGGAGAGAACTAGAAACATCGAATTTCGTATTTTACAAGCACTATTTGGTTCAAAGAAATGGAGGTCTCCCAACCAGGTCTATGACTTGGCAATCGACAAACTCCATACTGACGAGAAACAAATTGAAGCACCTCAGCAAACCTACGAAATGCAGAAAGCCATGTTAGACGAAGTGATTAAAAACCAGAAAAAACGTTCTATATAATGAGTACTAAGGATACTGATTTAAGTGTACTAGTTGGTGCGAGAATGGATGATTTCAAAGCTGCTATGAATGTAGTAGTGAAAAATCTAAAAACCATCAACAAGTTTTCAGAAAAGATAAATAAACTTTCCAAAGAGTTACGAGAGCAAAATGCACATTTAAAGGGCATCAAGCAATCGTATGCCCAGATGAATGCTGTACTTGGGAGGGCAGCTAAGGATACTACTAAAGCCCGTGAAGCCCAGATACGAAAAAATGAGGCGGATAAGTACGCAGCTAAGATTCTGAAAATGAAGGAACGTGCTGAAACCAGGGCTAGTGGTGCGATGAGGCGTTCAGGTAGAGCAGCTGTATCGGCATCACGAAAACAAGGTATGGCACTTACCCAAGTATCATACGCTTTGGATGATGTCCAGTACGGTTTTAGGGGAGTGATGAATAACCTACAACAGGTTGCAGTCCAAGCTGGTGCAGGTGGTTTTGCTATACTTGGTATAACCATTGCATTGGCAGCTTTAAACCATTTGCTTAAAGATTGGCGAATGCAGGATACCATCATCGAACTTCAAGGTTTTGAATCAGCCTTGAGAAAGGTTAGAAAAGAAGCAATGAAAAGTGGCTTTAAGGAGATGCGTGGAGACCTACTTGATTTAAGAGCTGCTTTAAATTTGGCTTTGGAAGGAAATACTCATTTTTTAGATGAATTTAAAGATCAGTGGTCGCATATTGAGGGTGTAATTGGGAAAGGCGTTACCGCTCTGGAATCATTTAGGGCAATTATGCGTAGTATTATTGAACTTAAAGTTGCCGAATCCATGCGAGAGAAATTCGTAAAAATGATTCAAGGTCAAGCCCCTAAACTTGAGAGAGCTGCAAAATGGGCTGGTATAACCGATCCTTATTATGGAAGTACTGAATACATGTTGAGTACTTTGGAGGTAGAAGGACCTCATGCTTTGTTGAATCAAATGATGAAACATATAAATTTAGATGCGGTTAAACGACCATTTGCAACTGGAACGGATAAAATACTTCAAATGAGTGGTAGAAATGCTTACTTCGAAGGTGCCGTATCAGATGAAACCAAGTTGGATTGGGTTATTCAAGGTTTTAGTGAGGCTATTGGAACGAATGTTACAGAATTTGCAAAAGTGTATAACGAAGCAGTAAAGAGATCGGAGGATATAATGCGGTTAAAGAAAACACCTGATGAAGAGGAAGTAGAAGAGCCTGAACCTGAACCTGAACCAAGTCCAGGACCCTACGAAAACATTCCTTTTGAAACAGCCCTTGACGATTTAAAGCATAGGCTAAAATTGATGAAACTCCAAAAGGATAGTCAAGTCGCTATCAATAAGGTTGAATACGATAGTTTAAAGAATAACATCATGCCCTTAGCCAAAATTGAAAAGGAGAGGTTACAGGTTAATAGGCGATTAGAAGAGTTGGTTACGCAGGACCCTTTTCTAAAAAGTGCTGAAACGATGAAGGCTATAAAGAATGAATCCGATGCCCTTCTCAATACGATGAAGCTTCAAGGCAAAACTACGATTCAGCAACTGGACATGAAACTCCACTACTTGAATCTGGAAATGAAAGTTGCCATGACTGCTGAGGACCAGCATAGGATTTTAGGGGAAATACTCAAAACTGAACAACTAATAAATGCTGAACTTGTAAAGAGACAGGCAGTTAATAAAAGCAATATAGTTGATAGAAATGCCCATCTTTTAAGGATGATGGAAATTGATGGGGCTAGCACTGAAGATTTGCTGAAAGCCGAAATTTCACAACTTGAAAACCAATTAAAGTCGGAATCAGGGATGACAATGGGCTTTGCTTTTGGGGCATTGGATATGGACAAAATGCTTGACCCAAATGCAATTACTCCGTTTACGGATGCGGTACAAGGTCTTATCTATAAAATCGAAGAGTTAAAAGCAACCTTACGGGGAGTACAGGAAGAGGCTGCTAATACAGGAGGTCTGGAAGTATCTATCAATACAATGGAACTTCTTGCGGAGGCTACCCAAAGAACCTTTCAAGGATTAGGTGAGGATGGTTTGAAAGGAGCTTTAGGAGGTATTATGCAAGTAATTGGGGATATGCTTATTATGAAAGGTAAGGCGTTGATTATGGATTCAGCAGTGGTAGAAGCATTGAAATTTCCAGTAGGGGCAGCTGCTATACCTTTGGGATTTTCAGCCATTGCACTTGGCGGTTTCCTCAAAGGGGCATTTGGTAAAAGTGCTGGTCGTGGAGGTAGTAGTGGTCCACGTGGTAGTAGTGGTGGAGGTGGTAGTTCAGCTGCACCGTTCGCTCCAAGCATAAAGGGTATGCACGAGATTAGTTTTAAGCCGATAGTATTGAAAGCCCAAATCAGTGGAGAGAATTTAACCATATCCAATAGTATTGTTTCGGATAATCAAGGCGATTATTATATAGATCCATAATTGTGGCAATCGTATATAAACATATTTATAACGTTGATTATAATTCTGAAATAAACAATCAGCTCTGGGAAGTTCGTATTTATAGGCGTTATGACGATACCAGTACTCCCAGCTGGGTTAGTGATGATATTGTCAATCTTACCACATTTAAAACGAGTACAGCTAAAATCGATTGGGTTCGGCGTAATGATATGTACCAGGCTATACTTGGAAGCAAATTTGATTTTAGTTTAGTCAATGAAGCCAATGAGTTCATCAATATGTCTTATGGGGATTATCGTGAGTTTCGTGTTGATATAATCAATTTAGTCCCAAAAGATTTACTTAGTTCTGCTCAATTAAGGCATTTCACATTTGTTCAAGTAAACTTGGATGATAATAGATATTATGGGCAATTATATTGGCGTGGATATATTATACCTACTGCTTCTGAAGAGCCCTTACTTCCACATCCTTTTGAGGTATCCTTTAGAGCAGTTGATGGCTTAGCCGAACTCGGTGAACGAATAATGCCAAGCACATCTTACTTATACACTACACAAGGTAGAATGACTTTGAGTCAAGTAGTTCAATACATTTTACAACAAACAGGATTGAATCTTAGATTATTAATTCGTAGTGGAATAATCTACGATACTACTGAACCTAATGACGAAGGATATGCAATCAATACTTCTGAAGTATCCACGTTCGATGCTCTTGTAAATAGCAATGTAGCCAATGACTCTTTTATCGGTAGAAAATTAACTGATGTTTTGGCAGGTATATTAAGAGCATTTAATTGTAAGGTACTCCAAAGTGGGGGTTGTTGGTATATTGTAAATTCCAGTTTGCAAAGTTCTTATCGCAATGATCAGGTAATAAACAAGCGAATTATTTGGACAGCAAGTGAAATCAATGAAACTAATAGATATGTATCAGCGGGAAATCTAGCAGAAGGAGATAATATACTTCTAAGAACAATCAATGCTAAGGATGATGATTTGTTTATCATCAATGATAATTTCAAACAGCATTTAATGACACCATTGAAGTCTGTGGAGTGTAAGCCAAAAGATTTGCGTACTACTAATTTAATCCGTAATCCAAATTTCAGAACAAAAGATAATTGGCATCCATTCCGTGAATCACTTGACCAAACATTAATTTATACAAGAGATAGAACTCCAAACTATGAGCCATTGCTTGGACCCTCATTATATACCAATAGAGTACTTGAAGAGGTCAAAAGCGAAAAAGATGTTTGGGTTGTGGGAAATACCATAAGAGATTTATTGAAAGATAGGGATTTTGCAGTATCGCTGGACGCAACTGGATTTATTAATCCTGATGTGGTAGCTCAAGATGATGATGCGGAACGAGCAGAATTTTATGGGCAGATTCAAATACCATTTAGCGTGAGTGTTTATATCGATGATGGGCTTAGATATTACTATAATTTCACTACTCAAAATTGGAGACGAAGTGTAGGAATTGTCAGCAATCGCAAACAGCCTTTAGATTTCATCATTGACAGCTTTGATGATCATGCACAACGATTGACTTTTCAACCTACCAAAGAACAAGGCAGTTTTCAATTTCATTCCGCAAGTGCGAATATAAAAGTGGTGGGGACTAAGCTAGACGAAACACTTCCGAATGACCGTTTCATTGCAACTATTCATATTTGGTATCCACTGGCAGATCCGAACATAGTTAATTTTAATTTAAATACCAATACAGATTTTGCCAACATATTCTTAACTAATGTAAATATGAGGGTTGATTTACCTGATTCAATCATCAATCCTACATTTACGAGACTTCAATCTGTTTTCAGAAGGAAGTATTCGTACGAACCTTTTATAGTAAGTGAAAGTGATAGGTCTGTTTCGCAAAAAATAAGGGCTAATACTATACTGGGAGGAACTCTTCAACCTGATGAAGTTAGATTGTATAGGGAGCATACCTTTGAGGAAATTGAAGTCGCTGGTTCAACCGAAACAGCACGTAGGGATGTCAATGCTTCACTTGAACAGATAGTAACCCAGTTAAGGCTTAATGATTTTAGGCGTGGAGCACAAACGTTTCAAGGCGAATTTAGTACGCTAAGAAGAGGGTTTCCATATATGCCAATTCAAATGATAGCCATTGATTACACTAATTGGAAATCAGGACGTTTGGTTGCCAAAGCCGAACCTACATTATTTTGGGGAGGTTCAGTCAATTTGAATAATGGTATTTACATGGTAAACACCTTTACACCTTTTCAAATAGACGATGTTGCTAAGGTCAAAAGGAATGAATTAAACCTTGAAGATTTAGATGAAAATGGGCAATTAAAACCGGGTTACTACACAAATACCAAAACTGCATTTGCAGAATTGGAAAGAGTAGTTCAAATTGAGAGTGATGAGACAATACCACTTTCACTACTACCATCTACATGGTTCAGATACGAATCAGAACAGAACGGGCAGATTTCATCGTTGGGAACCGCAGTATATACACCTTTACAAGGTAATCGAGCATTGACTGATGGTAGAATGAAATTAACAGGGTATCTGTATGTTGGAAGTCATCGTTTTTTTGTTGATGATTTCGGTGGTAATATAGATATTGATATTCCAGATTTTATTCGTTGGGATGTCATCAATAATAGAATTATACATACCCAAGAGCATTCACAGACAATACACACTTTGGCATCTTTGAGATTACAGGTGTATATATCGAATATGTATTTGGATAGCACGATTGAGAATTTGACGATTATATGTGAGAATTATAATGTGAATATCAATCCACAAATAAATGTTGAGGGTTATACCGAAGAAAGGATATGTGAATATGTAACAAGCATATTGGATGGTGTTGACCCAATTTCAGGTAATGCTTTGGAATTTGGGGAGTTCAGCGGGGCAATAGATAATGATTTACGTTTTGTTGTTGGAACCAAAAAGATAAAATATAATTACAATCGTTTTTATTTGTCTTTACATGCTTTGCCGATAGCGTCTGATGGTATGACTTTGGGGGATCCAACACTGGTTGCACAGGCACCATTCTTTTTAACCAATGATGGGGAAATAGGTAGGCAGACGAGTTTGGATGTTTGTTTGCCTGTTGATACCGGTAGCAAGGTTGGTAGTGAGAACATTGATATATCGTATTCCCCTACTGCAATTAGTGGTAGGGGTAGCGGAAATGTAATCAGTGGAACTACCACGGTTACAATTACAGGATTAACTGATTTGAGTAGATTAGATTTTGAAGCACAGGGTACACTATTTATGACCGCTTTTGATATCAGTACGAGAGTATTGACAGTATCTATATTCCGCAGTTCTTTTCCTTCGGACAAGACCGAAATACAGAGGGAGATATTTCCACGTATTGATGGTATTCGACAGATAAGATTGGCGAGACCTCTTTTCGCTGCTTTGCGGATAGATAGGTTGGTTTTGGAGTTGGATAAATACTTTGTTACACAGACATTGGCACCTAATGATGGCGTACAGGAGAGGGTAGAAATAACGCAGTTGGTAGGTTTGAATATATCCGATTTATCTACTACAATTATTGGATTGGTAGGTGTAAGTGTAAGTATCGTTTCAGAGAGCGGAAAGAATTACATTGATATTGTTTTTGATGCATCTGATGTCAATACACCAGCTAATCAAGCCGGTAGTATCAATGTTGTTGGTTCTACTACTATTGAGGGTTTTGATAGTGATACTACGCAAGTGATAAGGGTTAATTTTGTGATTACACGATAATGGCAACACCCAAATTTGGCGGTTTAATCAGTAATTGGAATTTGGTAATCACAAGAGATGTAACCAGTGAAACCAAAGTAATTTCTATTACAGGCGGAACGATATTAATTTATAGTTATGTACCAGTAGGGAATAGTTTTCGGAGACAGGAAGTTTTACAGAGAATAGGTACAGAGACAGTCAATAGAACAATTACCGCAAAGCCGGGTAGTTTAATAATAGAAAGTGGATCAGGAAGTATAGCAGACCCAGAGTAATGCCAATTCGTGATTTAATCAAATTTGAGGGAGAGCCGGTAGTTGATTCAACTCTTGGCACAAAGCAGGTAGTTCGTTTTGATGGCGATGAGAGTAACCCTGTTCTGACGATACCGCCAATAATCAATTATAATTTATCGTGTATTGTTTTACGTGGACATTACATAGGCGAAATAAAAGAGGGTAATGGGTATGGCTTTGAGATAAGCAATACCTTATCTAATCGTACGCAGATAATGTCAGGGATGGTTGTACCAACGGTTCACGGTATTTCTTTTGCGACCGATTGCGGACATTTGGCGGTTCATGGCGATACATTAATCCAAGCATTTGCTTTTGTTGATAATAGTATCATTTGGGGTAATCCAATACTAGCTACATTACCTAATTTCACTCGACCACAACCTTTACAGGCACGATATGGATTTCCTATTTACACAAATTTAGGGGAAAATTCGGTAACCCTACATATTGTAATTACAGGGGGCAGACAGCCGTTGAGACAGATAGACATAAGGTATTTTGATGTAACCAGTGCTAGAACATTTATAGATACGGAAAGAATAAATCAGAGTGATTTAGATTTTAATGGGGAAGCAAGTGTAAATATCAGTGGGGATTTTATAAATAAAAGAGTACAATTCTCATTGATTGTTTTTGATGGCGGTTCGCCACCAGTAAGCAGTGGGGAGTCGACTATAATCACATTTAGACCGATACCTAAGATTATTGCACGGAGATTCGCTAGTACAGGGGTTTTACCGTGGAATACTTCTGTTCAATTAGCTCTAAGAGTACGAATATCAATTATAGTTACAGATAGTTTAGAAATTATCCTTCCCAGATCAGAGTATGCCGGTTTTCGACCAGTAATAAATGTTGATTGGCTTTCTTTGGATGATAGCCTTTCTGCCGATGAAAGCACTTATTATGTAAGGGCATTTAAGGCTTCTGACAACCAAAATAATTTTCAACGAACAGGGCAAATAAAATTTGAATTATTGGATGCAGATAATAATGTAATAGCAACATCAAATATTATTAATGTAATTCAACAGGCTAAGCCATCATTAGCACCGTTAATAAGTGTAGAGCCAACAGAATACACGATAAATTGGGATGATACAACACCACAGAACTACCAAGTAACATTAACCAATGCAACTCCTGATGACGTAACTTTTGGAATAATTGGACTTAGACAAGGATTAATTGATTGGGTAACAGGAGCATTTAGTAATAATACAGCAACGATAACTCCAACATCTAAAAATCCAAATCAACAACCAAGAACTGTAAGTGCTTTTTTACAAGCAGTCACCGATGAGGGAACATCTCCAATAGTATTTATTTCATTAACTCAACGAGCACAACCCGATTTAACCCCTACAATATCTGTAAGTCCTAAATCTATATTAATTCCAAATAACGATTTAAATACCAGAACATTTACAATTACATTGACCAACGCAGGGGCAATAAAACCAACAATTAGCGGTGTAGCCGATTGGGTAAATGCAGTATTAGATGGTAATGTTCTGGATGTCAATGCTAAAAGCGTAAATACAAGCACCTCACAGCGGAATAATACGATTACCCTTTCAATAACCACAGGTTTTGGTTCAGATAGCACCACAGCAACATTTTCACAAAGAAGGTCAACAGTACCTCCACCTACACCACCAACAATAGATATTACCAACACCCCGCAAAATATAGCGTACAATATAACGAGGGCAAGTTTTGATTTTACATTAACCAATTCCAATAGTAATAATGTCAGTATAGTACAATCGACATTACCCTCATGGATTTCTACGTCTCAAATAAGCGGTAATCAATTATTATTAACTTTTGATGCCAATACTGATAAAACAAATAGCAGAACAGCAAGTATTCGATTAAGCGTAGAAACAGATGATGGTAATGATAATGATACAGCAGTTTTGGTTCAAGCCAAAGATCCAAGACCTCTTATAGAGGTATCGCCTAAATCTATAATAATCGATAATGATGTAATCACAGGGCAAACCTATAATATATCATTAACCAATGGTAGTATATCAGAAGTAACTATTACAGGTACTGCCTCATGGGTTACTGCTTCCTTATCAGGTTTAACATTGACATTAACTCCCAAAACCCAGAATACAAGTAATAGTGGTAGAACCAATACCACAACCTTAACCTTAACTACAAGTGCAGGTTCTGATACCACAACAGCTACATTAGTTCAAAGAGGTATAGTACCTCCACCAGCACCGATGTTGTTTCACAATATCCCTCCAAATGGAATTATAGAATTTAGGTCTCATCTATCTACTACATTTAAATTTGAAATCATTATTACTGGCTTACCACTGATTAGAAATGAATTTGACACATCATTAAGTTTAGGGGCTTTATCAGATTTAGTTTTGACTGATTCTGTAAGTAGTAGAACAGATAATCGAACTACGCATTTTGTTACAGGAACAATCAATGAAAATCCTTTTGGGAGGCAAAGAAATACAGCATTTACTCTGGAAGTTGAAAATGCCACAGCCACTAGCGATCCATTATCATTAGAGGTAAGACAATCAGCAAAACCAGCTAACCCCCCTACAATAAGTATAGAACCTAAAACAAGCGATTTTAATTACAATGAAAGCCCAGATTCTATTATCATATCGGTAACAAATGCTTCCTATCAAAATGGTAATGATGATGTAACTATTGAATCCCAACCATCGTGGATTACATCAATAGAAAGGGATTACCAAACAAGCGGTATGTCGTTTACAGCATCTACTAATCAATCAACCAATCCAAGAACAGGCGAAGTGGTTTTAAAGGTAACTGCAAATAGTCTAAGTGCTACAACAACATACCGATTTACACAAAGAGGAAATACGATAGTAATTATTAGTGTAAATCCACAACTATTACAAGCCAACTATAATGATTTAACAGAAAAAACATCAGTAATAAGTTTAACCAATGCTTCTATAACCAATGTAACCATATCAGAACCAGAATCATGGTTAAGTGTGCGGAGGGAAAACAATACTATATATGCCAAAGCATTAACTACAAATACAGATATACAACAAAGAGGGGCAAATATCACAATAGGTGTTGAAGGTTCATCAGTAGAAGCAATTTTAACTTTTATACAAAAAGGCGATCCAAGAGGGCAGATTGTATCAGCACCAACAGAATTTGCATTTGAAAATAATGAAGGCGAGTCAGGTTATACTACATATAGTCTAATTAACGCTTTGCCCTCCGATGTGAGTATCGTAGGTATAGATAATGGTTCAGCATTTAACACAAGACATGTTCCAACCGATAGACGAGTATATTTTTCAGTTAAGAATGTAAAAACAACCCCGGGTATATTGTCAGCAACCTATGAACTGCAATTACCAGGTGGGCATCCCAATAGTTCTGTTCGGATTAGCGTAACCCAAAAAGGGGCAATACCAGAAGTTCTAATCAATATAAACCCTGGTGTAATCACATTAGACAATGCAAATAATCCTGTTTTTAACCAGAGCCTAAGCAAAACAGCAACCTTAACTATTAGCAATACTAATTCCCGAACGGTAGTTTTCAAACAAAATGCAGTAGGGATTGGGGAAGGTTCCACTTATGATTGGTTAAGCGTTTCGTTTGATGGTGTAGAAACAATCACAGCATCAGCAACAGGGGCTAATACAGGTTCAGAAATACGATTTGCAAATTATAGCGTATGTGTGCAGTATAATGTAAATGAAGAAAAGTGTATAGGATTCTACGTAGAACAACGTCCAATTCCAAGATTAGCAGTAACTCCGCAATCTTGGACACCCGATAATGAAGCCCAAAGTCAGGAATTTACCATTACAGGGGCAACATCATTTCCATCTGTTCGAGAAGACCCGGATAGGGGATGGCTATGGCTAAGCCGTGTCAGTGCAGCTCATAAATTCACAGCCAATGTTACAGAGAATGTATTAGACACTGAAAGAACCACTAAATTGATTGTTACCGATGGCACAGGACCAAGCCAACGGACAGCCGAAGTTACTGTTCGCCAAGACCATCCTTTTCGATTGGAAGCAACCGCAACACCAAGCATTTTGCGAAAAACAGTATCACCAGCAGAGAGATCAGTAACACTGGGATTTTCAATTACCTCAAATGATTTATCGATGATTGGCGTGTCCGATATTGATAGAGCTGTAACATTGACAGGACCAGATTCAGCAGGGGCAGTATCAGTATTAATCAATATACGACAGATTGATTTTGTACAAGGATTTTACACTATATTAATTGATGTTATCGAAATAACAAGCAGACGTAGATTAGACCAAGTAGATATAATTCTGACACTGGCAGGGGCGCCCCCATAAAAGAAAACCCCGCATAGAGTACACTGTCCAAATGATTGCGGGGTATTGACTATAAATGAAAAACAAAGATATAAAATCTTACATTTGTAAAAAGTAAATATTATGGCAACTACAATAGTTAAATCAGGAACTAATAAAATCATAGTAAACGGACTTGTGCTTCCGAAATTCTGGATAACGAATATAGAAGATAATAAATTCCCTGATTCAGGAACCATACCCACATCGCTAATATGCTATCGAGCAGGTAATCATGTGAAAATTGCCATACCCGATTTGCTTGATACTACTGCTGGTACGAATAATTTCGCATATACATTTACAGCCATGACAGGAGTATTTGTCGATTTATCCTCTAATCAAATACTATTACAAACCGACCCAAGAATCAAAATCGCAACGTCGAGTGGAGTTGGGGAACCACAAGGATTCCTAGTAGGAGACCGCATCAGAATCGGTGCTGATGGAAGCGTATTTTTGATTCGAAAAATTAATGACCTGGTAGGTAATGTCATTGAACTTGAAATTGACAAGCCAGGAACTGTATCGGATTTGACTAAACTGCAAACTGATTCAGCAATTGTCCAAAAGTGGAATAAAGATGCTGATATTTTAGCCCATAGAAATAAGATACACGCAATTACGTTTTAAAATTCTTTATTAAAGTAATCAAAAGCATTTTTATTTATTTCAAAACCAATCGATCTTCGATTTAATGATCTAGCTGCTTTAGCTGTTGAAAAACTACCAAGAAAGAAATCGCATACCAAATCACCTTCATTACTTGAATACTCAATTAATTTAGTCAGCAACCGATTAGGTAATTGGTTTTGGTTTTTCATTTGACCTGGTTTATACTCTTTATTTATAATCCAAACATCTTCACGATCAGCATAGTTTAATGACCTCCCTTCTCTTGTCCTTTCATTAGCTCCAAATCTGCAAAAAGTATTGAAAGTATGTGGGTTTCCTTTTTTTGTATAAAATAGAATATGGGAATGTGATGCAACGTATTTTTTCTTGGTATAAACACCAAAATTATATTTCCAGATCAAATGGTTTATTGGTTTAAGATTAGTGTTTTTTAGAGCATTAAGTATATCAATTAGATTAGTATGTCCTGAAATTATATACATAGACCCGCCAGGTTTTAAAACTCTTTCAGCTTCGTTAATCCATTGAATAGAAAAACTTGGATATTCAGAACTAGGAATCTCTACATAACCTTCAATTACATATTTCTCATTTCTATTATAGTGTGCTTTATCCAATTTATCTCCTTCGATCCCGTAAGGCGGGTCAGTAATTATCAAATCAACACTATTGCTTTCTATATGAGTTTTAGCCCCTAATATACAATCCATATTAAAAAATCTATGTTTCATAATCTAATTATAAAGGGACGGTACTCAAGCTCAATCACTCTTAGTCATAAACAACTAATTTAAAAACCCTAAGAGCCCTGTCTCTTTCCCACTTCCCTTTTAACTAATTCAACCAGAATATCTTTAATTTGATTATCCAAATCTTGTGATTCGGTCCTGGTCGAGCACTTTTCTTTTCGTTCGTACAGCTTATTTAATTGAGAATCCAATGTCCAACTATCTACTTTACTCAAATCGGTTTTATCACTTGACATTTAATTCTTTATTTCTAATAACAACCCGAGTAAATAACTCTTTATTATTAAGTGTAAAACCTCTTACCCTCCTTCTGTACGATCTATTTTTTGGCATCTCCCTGCAAAGACCTACAACTTCAAATTGATCTGGATTATAAACCGCCAAAAAGGTTATGGGCAAACCCATTAATCCTGAATAATCTTTTGGAATATCATTTGTGGATGTTACATCGATAGCATTAAAATTATCGTAAACAGGATAATCTGCTTGGTTATATTCTTTTGTTAAAACAAACTTTTTACGTTTATATAAGGCTTTCATATTGGTGTACCACATGGCAGGTTTCACAGATATCTTCAAATTACCTCTCATTTTAACCTCCCCTTCATATCCATTTTTAACTATAAAATCCATTGTATTGCTTCTTTTCACTCCACCAGTTACAATCCCATCCCTAAAATAAGGATAAATATCTACATAGTGCAAAGCAGTTAATGCCCCTATCGTTATAAATTGTTTTTGATATTTCATCAGTTGTTTAAAATGGGCTATGAATAATGAGAAAGGCGGATTGGTAGCCACTATATCTGCTTGTTTCAACAATGCAATGCTTTCCTGCCCCCTGAAATCCCCATCCCTTTTAAACTTTCTAATTACAACTTCTTTGCCATCATAAATCCAATACTCTGGCTTAGGTGGTATTTCAGTAGTAAATAAATCCAGTTGCTGGTTGATATAGTAACTGCATATTAGTTTCTTTAAACCAAAAGAGTGGAAGTTGTTGTAGAAGTACTTATAGAAATTACTATGTACAGGATCATCGCAATTACAATAAATTACTTTATCCTGAAAATGATGCTTGTAATTATTACACTCTTTTTCGATATCCTCATACAAGGTATAATACTCGTCATAACGCTTTCTATTAGCACGATTGAGTTTAGCGTTTTTGGTCATATTGCAAATTTGCTATACTATTTGCAATAAAAAAAATGGAAGTGCAAGAACGTGCATGAAAAAAATAACTTACCTATTAACTATCTTAAAAAACTTACACTTCCATTGTATTAGCCTCTATATATATTTTTTTCTGGTATCGTAAAACAATAGTCAAGATATTCAGGAACATCAAATGAGGGACAAGCCTTGTTACTAAACTGATTATGACCTGCTATGATGATATCAGGATGCCTAGCCACTATATATCTTATATAGGTAGTTAAAACCTCCCTTTGCTCCGTAGTGCGGGTATCTTCTGGATACTGATTAGTTTCATCCATCCCTCCAATGTAACAAATATGCCTTGATATTGAATTGATCCCACGAACACCATTAGTTACTTCAAACCCATCCACCTCATCATCCTGATCGAATGGCGTTAAATTTTGTAATGTGCCATCCAGTAGAATCAAATCAGTATAACCAGGTTTTGACCAACCCCTACCTATTGGCTTAGGAGAGCAATGCCATTCGAGGATATCCTTCTTATCGAAGTACTTATCCTTTGGAGTTGCACTGCAATGAATAATTAAATATTTTAGTTTTTTA
>JGI24796J26693_1001058_pt1 | contig 16097 bp, 10 predicted proteins | sample PinacodermFT_FD_26693 | JGI IMG/M metagenome (IMG submission 26693)
GACCTCGTCGCACCAGCCGGTGAAGACGCGCCACTGGGTATCGTAGGTGCGGCGGGTGTTGCCGGAGAGGACCGACTCCAGGGATGCGGCGACCCCCCTGGTCGGCGGCCCTGAGTTCCGGCAGGGGCGCGGCCTGATTGGGGACGACGTGGTGGTCGGAGGCGGGTCACGGGCGGGTCTCCGGAGGTGGGACTATGGGGCGAATTGGACGGGTGAAAGATGCGCGATAAGAGTGAATATCGTTGACTGCCTGAACGATTACCGGCTAACCTGAATCTGTCAGCACCACAACGGTTTCTGCGGAACGACTCGTTTTTGCAACCGCCGGCATTTGAATCCAAGAAGAAAGAAGCGGAGAGTGCGGACGCTGCCGTGAAATGGGTCGCTGGTCATTCATGAGTTGAGAGGCCGGCCGGTTTGCTAGACACTTCCGGACTGCTCAGTGCCACCGCCCAATTTGTTCGAACTCGAATACTACGCACACCCGCTGGACCGACGAACCATGAAATAGAGCACCCAGCTCATCGGTCTAGGCTCAGCGTATGTCGGAAGAGATTGATAACCTTGTCGAAGCCAATATCAGCGTTTTATTCCGCTGATCGTAAAAGGAGCCTGGGCAATGTCAACGTCAGATAACACCGCGCAAACCGCGATGGAATGGATCTTCGTAGCCAGAAGCCTTGCGCGAGCCACCAGCGACCACCAACAAGCGCTCCGCTGCATGGCCCGTGCGGGTTTACGCGCCACAAGTGTGCAGGACTGGATCGTTACGGCAGCAGCCTGGGAAGCCGACTTCGGCGATCCCGATATAGCCCGTGAATGCTTGGGAAAAGCAGAACTCGTAGCCGAAGAAACGGGGGAGGGATGGGAAGACATAGCAAACGCGTGGGCAAACATGGACAACCTTGGCAGAGTGGTGGAAATCTTCAGGGACGTTCTCCCACCGCGACCCTGGCCACGACTGCACGAGTTAGAAAGAGAAGGACCGTTACCGCTGGGCACATCGGTCCTCGACTGGATTGAACCTGGAGAATCCGCATTAGCATCACGTCAAGCAGTAGAGTCGGCCGATTCAGCGATGGAAAACGGAGGCGCCGTGGAAACAATCAGGTACCTGATTGACGCGGAAAGCATGGCTGAGAGTACTAGGGATTACGTCCGAATAGCGGACAGGTGGCGACAACGGTTCCCAGAATTGGAGGAGTTTGAAAAAACAATTGTCAGGGCGGAGGAGGCCGTCGACACGCCGAGCGACTGGGTGTGGATCGCGTTGAAATGGAAGAACGACTTCCAAAACTACGACGAAGCTGTCTCCTGTATGCGAGTAATTAATAGCGGCACAGAGGAGGACTGGGAGTATGTACTCGGAGTCTGGAAAAACGACTTCAACGACCCAGACAACTTCCGTAGCGCTTTGACCAAAGCGTGTGGTGACGACATACGATTCAATGATTTGATGTCAATGGTTGTCGAAAATCTCGATGCATACGACCTCATCGAAAAGGCTTCGTTGGTGGACCTGGGAAGGCTCACCGACCGGACGGTTGCCCACGTCGCTACCTGGGATGAAGGGTTCCGTTCAACGCGCGGCGGCGGAAGCCTCGCCGGACACTACCGCTTCAGCCTCGATCAGACTGGGAACGTTGCGATCGAACTGACCAGCGACGTCGACCACTACCTGTACCTGATCCAAAGCGAAGGCCCCGGCGGAAATGCCATTGCAATGGAACAAGACGAAGCAGATTTCGGCGAAGCAGCCTTTTCACAAATCAGTCTCAACTTGGACGCAGGACACTACGTCGTCGAGGCGGTCGCCGACCAAGTGCCAGATTCCGGCCATGTACAAGGCTACGGCATCTTCCACCTACAAATCTACCTGCATGATTAAGCCCCAATCCACCGGAAAGATGGGTGTCGTGGTGTGCTGAAGGGGTAAGAAAGTGCTCCTGTGCTTCTGGGATATTGGTTTCAGAAACACAAGACCGACCCCAGGCCAAGAGCACCCCGACCGCATCCAAATCTCCTTCGACGACCACCGGCTGGTGGCCAATGCTGGGCTGCTCCTTCCGGTCACCTTCGCCCAGCACTTGGGTCTGCGCGAACTCGTCGACAACCACGTTGACCTCGGAGATGCACCGGGGGGGCGAACCCAGAAGACAAGATGCTGACCATGGCGGCCTCCACGCTAGCTAGGGGCGACTGCATTGACGACGCCGACGTGTTGCGCACCGGCGGGATTGCGGGCGTGATTTCGGCGGGCGAAAGATGCGCGATAAAGGTAATTATCGCGCAGCGAACGGGCGTACGCAAAGGGGGCGCAAGCCCTGCACGAGCCCCCAATCTCCACCACCCTTAGCCGGACCGCGGCGCGGCCGCAGCATCGCCCCGGGAACGCCGCCCGCCACGACGTCCTGCGGATCTAACGTCGCCGGCTGGGGACGTGATCGCTGACCGATGACGACGGGCCCCGGCAGGTCGAAATGGTCCACCGATGTCTGCGTCACGGTAACGTAAACACGGATAATCTACGTCAGATGTGCCCAGTCTGCCATGTCCCCCAGTGCACACACAGGGTGAGGCATATTGTGATTTGTTAAGGGGCCGAATTAGGGCCGCTGGACACGCTCCATTTCCCCGGTGGCGTGGCCCGTCCTGACGTCCTCTTGCCGGTCCGAGGGGCGGCAATTCCCGGCAACGCAACCACCAGGCGCGCCGGTGTCCTAGCACGCTGTCGGTCGCCGAAAAACGCCGTGTGCGGGCCGCCCGCGCGGTACATTTTCTCTCCGTCCTTTAAACCGGGGACGGCGGAACGCACCGAGGCGGGATACGGGTGCAATTCGTCGAGGACGCGCCGGACCTCCCCGTCGCAGTGGTCCCCGCAGACCATGGAGACGAGTCCAGCCTCGCGGCCAAGGCACAATCTCAATCTGATCAAACCGCGCCGGCCAATTGCGGCGCCAGCGCTCACCCCTTCGCCATATGGCTCAGCCAGAAGTCGCTCATTCCTATTGACATTAAAGACTGCGATTATATTTGTGTGCCATCCCGGCTCGAGTCTGACCCTATTCAAGACTGGCTCTCATGCCTTTCAACTGATCTGTCGGCTCGACCTGGAGATGGCCTATTGGTCGCCATCGGCCGCTGGAGCAGTGACCTTATAGGAGCCTGACTTCAAGTCCCTTCGCAGTCTTGTCCGTTCGACCGGCCGACGCGCGACTCCTTACAGGAGGCAGAAATGACAGCAGTCGTCGGTCTCGAAGCTATCGGCGCTGTCCAGGTGGTCGTCGGAGTTGATACTCACCAGGACGAGCACGTGGCCGTTGCCATCGACCAGCGGGGCGTGCGTCTTGCTGAGCGCCACGCCCCAGCCAGCAGTTACGGGTATAGGGAACTCGAACGGTGGTCCCAAAAATTGGGTGAGGTATGCGCATTCGGGGTCGAGGGCACTGGTTCATACGGCGCCGGACTTGCCCGATTCCTGAGCAGTCGCGGCTTCACCGTTGTCGAGGTCAACCGGCCGGACCGGTCAACTCGATACCGGAAGGGGAAGAGCGACCCCACCGATGCGGAGATGGCAGCCCGGGCAGTCTTGGCCGGCGTAGCCGATGCTATTCCCAAGTCGGGCCAGGGCGAAGTCGAGATGATCCGCATGCTCAAGAGCGCCAAGGACTCAGCCGTCAAAGCCCGTACCCAGGCAATCAACCAGATGAAAGCCCTGATCGTCACGGCACCAGCCAGGCTCCGCGAAACCCTTGATGGTCTCTCCGTCAGTGCCCTCTCCACCCGGTGCAGGAGCTTCCGCATACATCGCTTGAGCGATCCAGTGTCGGCGGCGAAGTACGCTCTACGTTCCCTGGCCTGCCGTTACGATCAACTCAGCGAGGAGATCCGCAACCTGAAAGCCGAACTGGCGCGACTCATCGGGATCGCATCGCCAACCCTGATCAATATCCTCGGCGTGGGACCCGACACTGCGGCGACCCTTCTGATTGCCGCCGGAAGCAACCCGGAACGCCTGCGGTCCGAGGCTGCTTTCGCCGCGCTGTGCGGGGTGAGTCCGATACCAGCTTCCTCGGGCAAGACCAACCGGCATCGGCTCAACCGGGGTGGCGACCGCCAGGCCAATGCGGCGCTACACCGCATCGTGGTAGTCAGACTTCGTCGCGACCATCGAACCAAAGAATACATGCGCCGCAGAACCGGAGAGGGAATGAGCAAACTCGAAGTCATGCGTTGCCTCAAACGATACGTCGCCCGCGAGATCTTCTCCAACCTGCAAACTTCCAGAGAATTGGCCAGCAGCCCGGCTTGACAACTATAGGAGCATCAGTTGCTACTGGATGGAGGGCGCCGCCGACGTGGCCGAGACGAAATACACGCCCTTCCAGAGTGAGCCCGACGCCGTGCCGGTGCGGCTCATCGTCCGCCGGGTAAAGCCCACTTCCGGATCTCAACTGGCACTGTTTGCCACCTACAGTTACCACGCCTTCATCACCGACCGGGACGGCGACACCCTGTACCTGGAGGCCGACCATCGTCACCACGCCGAGATCGAGAACACCATCCGCGATCTCAAGTACGGCGTGGGGCTCAATCACCTGCCCTCGGGACGCTTCCCCGCCAACGCTGCCTGGCTGGCTGTACAAGCATACGAAGACGGACAACTATGCAAGAGGCGTACAGTTTTTCTGCGCCAGAAGCAAATCGCCGATCAGCAGCGCCGACACCTGCGAGAGTGAGGAGAAACCAAAGAGGACACCGCACCAGCCCCGTCCGGAAGCTGCACACGCGCTTGGGTGTTCCGAAACTATGTCGGGATGGCCCCACACGCCCTCCAGCGAACAACTACTCCAGACGGTCACGATCTGGAACGACATGCGCGACAGCATGATTGGCGCCGCCCCCACCAAAGCCGAGATCGTGAACATGGCGGCACACAACGGCCTCCAGTGCCCATTCGACGTAGCCCACGACGAGCCCATCAACGTGACGCCACACACAGCCTACGGAGCCGACCTACACGACCTCAACGACTGCCTACAGGCCCAGCACCTGTACCATGACGCAGCAGACCTTTTCCGCCGCATCGACTTCCACCAGCGGCCCGACCAGCCCGACACCAGCGACCTCACGGAACGGCAGTAGTACTCCGGTTCCATCGCCCTGATCCGGCACGCCATGGCCCAGCACGCCGAGAACGAGAACACCATCGGCGTCGCATCACAACGCTGGCTGACCGACACCGACCAGCAGTCCGAATTCGTCATGACCAAACTGTCCCGACAGCCCGGCTGGATGGGTTTCAATCCACTGCTCCGGAACCTCCAGCAGGTCGCGTTCATGGTCTACCACAGCGAACCGTCCCCAGCGCTACCCGGCTACCCAGCCCAGGATACGGACCTCAGCCGATACGAGCACAACCGATTTCCAACCGGGCCAGCACAGGACCTGCGTGAAGCCCTGCCGTGGCACGGCGCCGCCAAGTCCGTCTAGACCGACGTCCACGACGATCGCTAGCGAACCACGCGGGCGCGAAGTAGAGCCAGTGGGCAAACCATCTCTCCCCCTCATATAATGGTGACCAAGAGGCAACCATGACTCAACAGAACGTTGAAACCCTGCGCACGATGCTGGACGCAATCAACCAAGATCCCGCCCTCCAAAGCGAGATGCGGCAGTGGATGCTCCAGTTCATACGCAAAGACGATGACCTGCGCCAGGAGTTGCGCAAGGAAATCCTCACCGAGGAACTCCTCCAGTTGCCCATCCGTCTGACCCAATTTCAGCAGGCCGTTGGCGAACGTTTAGACAAACTCGACAACGATGTGACCGAGATCAAAGATGGACAAGCCCGCATATCCGGCCAGACCAGCCACCTCATGGGCAACGCCTATGAGACCAGCGCCATCGAACAGTCGCGCCGACGGATCAGACGACTGCTGGGCATGGAGAAAGCCACAGTCGTACACGCCAGCCGCAGACCGTCGGACGACTTCGAGAACGAAGTGCTACTTCCCGCCATACGCCAGGGACGGATCTCCCGCCAACAGGCCGACCAGCTCGAAGACGCCGACGTAATTATTCGATGCGAAGACCCTGACGGGTCCTTGGTCTACGCCGTAGCGGAAATTTCAATGACCGTCCAGAACCACGACCGTGCGAGAGCGTCGGAACGGGCCCACATCCTCAATCTAGCAACCGGTCTACGCACGCTGGCGTACACAGTGGGACAACAAGAAGCTCCGTCCAGCAAACAAGATCGAGACGTTACCTTCGTCCCATACACCCCCGTCCAGAGAATATAGCGCGGACCACCACGCACGCGCGGGGATCGACCCGGTTCGAGCACGGGCGTTCCCTTAATCAGCTCGGCTCCCCCGGAAATCAGGGGATCTACGTGGCCCGTGGCAAAGGGGCCGCTCCACTCGAATGCCGTGGACCGACGCGGTCCGGCCAGACTTGGATAATTGAGTAAAGGGCATCCTACCGTCTGAGTTATTTCAGCAACTTTGAGAGCCCTTGTTACCCGGCTAACTCGGGTAGAACCACAACGCGTGTCCACCTGAACGGCCATCTGATGGCTGATTCTCGCGTTGGGTAAAATTCGCAAAACGGCGTTCTGCCAGCCTGATTTACAGTCCCTCCATGTTGTGGACAGACCATCGAAAAGCAACTCGTTGCTGCGTTTCCTCGATTGGTCGAGCCCATGTCTAATGCGGCGCTACGGCTCAGTTGAGATCCGTTGACTAGCCGCGACATCGGAGATTTAGCATGACAGAACGAATGGCGTACACGGTCAGGGAAGCTGCCACCGCCCTTGGGGTCAGCGAGTGGATGGTCAGGGAGGAGATCAATCAAAAACGCATCTACTCGATCAAGATGGGCGCCCGCCTACTCATTCCCCGTTGGGCCCTGGAAGAGAGATTGGGGAAGTCTCCCGAGGGTGAGGCGCCCACCGCAACGCCGTAATCGCGTGTCCAGAAGATCGGGAAGCATCTGAAAAACCCTTCCAGATTCCGCTCTAGAGCTACACTTGCGCCGTGGGCAACCCTTGGCCTTATCGCCGGCGACGACACGCACGGGTTGTTGCGAGCCCCGTCGTTTAGACGTTCGCTAATGAACAAGGCACACGGCGCTGCCTGTTGACTGGTCCGATATAGCGTGGACCTCGGTTGACCGTCTCAGTGAAATCGGCCGACTCAACAATCCCAAAACAGGAGGTACATCGACATGGAAGGCACTATCAGGCAACGCAGCGCGGGATCCTGTGAAATCCAGGTGTTTCTGGGCCGCGACGTCAACGGCAAACGCATGCGGAAGACCGAAACGGTCCGCGGGAAAAGGGCGGACGCCCAACGTCGACTGCGCGAAATACTGTCCGAATTGGACCGTGGCATTACCCCCACGAAAACGCGCTACAAGCTGAGCGAATGGCTGGACAAGTGGATGGAGGAGAAAATCGTACCCAAGGGCAAACAGAAAACCATCGACCGTTACGGTGACGACATCAGGCTTCATATCAAGCCGGCACTGGGGCACATAGAACTGACCAAACTGTCTCCGGTCCAAGTCCAGGAATTCGAAACCAATCTGCTCAAGAGCGGCAAAGCAGCCAAAGGTGTGCAATTGGTCCACTGCGTGTTGAGCGGTGCCATGAAGCACGCCCAGCGCCTCGAGCTGGTCGCGAGGAACCCCGTGTCTTTGGTGTCGCCTCCGACGGCTCCTAAAACCGAAGCCTACAGTCCCCAAGTGGAACAGGTGCGGGCTTTGCTGATACTGGCAGAGGAACTGGAGCACCCGCTCTGGGTGTGCATCCACCTAATCGCCTACACCGGTATGCGCCGGGGAGAAGCCCTGGCACTCGAATGGAAGCATGTGGACCTGGAAAAACGACAGATTTTGGTGTGTCAGTCGCTGGTCGTCTCCAAAGGCGGCGTGTTGCTCGAGACGCCCAAGACGGAGAGTAGCTGGCGCGTCGTCGACATTGACATCCGAACCGCCGAAATCCTCAAAACCCACAGGAGTCAACAGCGTGCGCTGGCCGCCAAGCTCGGGACCCAAGCCCCGGAGAAGCTCTTCTCCCGCGCCGACCAGGCGAGCTGGACGCACCCCAACAACGTCATGAACGCGGTGAGGTCACTGGGGAAAAAGGCCGGTTGTCCTGATATCACCTTGAGGAGTCTGCGACATTTCCACGCGACAGTGACGTTGCAGGCTGGCCAAAGCCCCGTCGTGGTATCAAAGCGGATAGGCCACTCCAACCCCAAAATCACGATGGAAGTGTACGCCCACGTACTCCCTGGGTGGCAGCAGGACGCGGCGGAGGCCTTCGCGGACGCTATGCAACCATCCGCGTAAAATGATGGACAATTGCTGGACAAATTCCCAGTACCGTACAACACCACGCGTCTTGACCAATAGAGATTTGAGTAGAAAATCTCGCTCCACAGCACTTCACAATACGCCAAATCATTGATACCTTCTAATCCGCCCCTCGGCACCATTTTTCGATAGTCCCGAATCCCCGTTTGAAAGGGGTATCAATAATCATCGCGGCGGCAGAAATGCCGCCATTTTGCCGCCCTTAATGGCGGCAAAGCCGTTTTTCGGGCCAAAACCGACCCAATCAGATCCCGGCGTACGCAGTCCTTTTGCGAAAAGTTTCGGATCCTACAGGGGGATAAATTCGGGTCAAAGTGCTGGCTCGTTGGACTTCGGCTCGTTGAAGACGGCCGATCAAGGTATCGGGCACTATTTCACCACCGTCTCCGGATGCTCCAGCCGGGACCCCAGGTATTCCTGGATCCGGCCCATCACCAAGTCATCGTCCCAGGGAGCCTCGGCGAGGAACCGCTGCATCGACCGGGCCGACACCCCCACCGCCTCCGAAAGGTTCCCGGCGTTGCGCCGGTCCGGTCCCTGCACCAACAGGTCCCGGAGATAGTCCCGACCGCGCTCATGCGTCAACCATCCTGCCATGCTAACTGCCGTTGTAATATTGGGTGCATACGCGCACGCCGGTCCCGGCGATCAGCCCAATGTTCATGATCTCGCCTCCTTCCCCATCGTTTTCCTACGTTCAGCGTAGCAGTTCTCAATTCCTACTTTCAGCGCAGATCAGACTCGACTTGGGCGACCACTCGCCCCAGCTTGCGCCCCACCGGCCTCGAACCTGAATAGTGAGGTAGCTGTCGCCGTGTACACTCACCGTCCCGTTCATCTCGAAGTAGCCACTGGTGTCGCTCTCCCTGAAGCTGTGGCGGACCGTTCCCGCTCCGTAATCGGTATTGATGTGGGCGGCCCATTCGTCGGCGCGTCGATCGCCCGTGGGTCCGGACCAGATGACCAGGAAGTGCAGGTCGCCGTCGCAGGACTCCATCTCCAGGAAGTTGCCGCTTTGGGCGTCGGGGTGGTCGTACTGACCAGTGCTGTCCAACCAGAAGACGCCGAGCGTACCCACATCGAAAGCCTCCACGCCTGGAGGGTTAGGCTCGGGCGCCCGCGGCGCCTGGGGAGTGCCCCTGCCGGATACCCACGCGCCGGTGCCCACCCGGTTCACCGCCGCCACCTGTAATTCATAGTGGGTCCGATTGGTGAGGCCGGTGATGCTGTCGTTTTCACTCAGGTCATCGTTGGAGCGGGACAGGTAGTTCCATGATGAGCTTCCTTGCTGGCGGTAACGGACCAGGTACGAGGTAACGGGCGCCCGCGGGTCTTCATCCGGCGGCACGTTCCAGCTCAGAAAGAGGCTTTGGTCCCCACTCCGTACATTCAGGTCGGCGGGCGCCAGCGGCACGGTGGCCGGGCCCTCCGGCGTGGCGGTAACGGTCGCAGCGGGACCCTCCAACGTACCGCGCATCGCTCTCACCTCGAAGGTGTAGCCGACCCGGTTGGTCAGGTTGGTCACCGGGTGGGACGTGGTGTCCCAGCGGCTGCCGGATATCGCCGCCCAATCGGGGTCCCACTCGGCCACGGAGCTGAGCCGGTGGCGGTACTGGTAACCCGTGATGGAATCGTCGCCGGGATGATTCCAGTTCAGAGTGACCCGACGGTCGCTGGGTGTGGCGGTGAAGTTCACCGGCGCGGTCAGCGGGCCCCGGGGCTTGGTGGAGGCGCGCGCCGCGGGACCCGGAGTGTTGCCGCGGACCGCGCGCAACTCGATGGTGTAGAGCAGATTGTTGGTCAACCCCGAAAGCGTGCGGTCGGTGGTCGTCGCGCCGCTGCCCGACATGCGCGTCCAGTCGGGGTTCCAGTCGGAGTCCGATGTGTTCATGTATCGGTACTGGTACCCGGTCAAGGTCGCGTCGCTGGGATCGTCCCAACTCAGCGCGATCTCGCCGTCGCCGGCGGAGGTTGCGGTCAAGTTGCCCGGCGCTGCCAGCGCACCCCTTGGAATTGACTTCACCTGACCCTCTTTGCCGGGCGTGTCCACACTATTGCGACGGTACACCGGACGCACCTGGAAGGTGTACTCCATGCCGTTGGTCAAGCCGCCAACCATGTGCTCCGTGGTATCGTCGTTACTGCCGGAGACATCCTCCCAGTTCGGGTTCCAGTCAGTGTCCGCGCTGTTCCGTTTCCGGTATTCGTAATGCTGTATCGTGTCGTCTCCGGGATCGTCCCATTTCAGCTCCACCTGCTGGTCGCCTGGGACGGCGCGAAGGTTCCGGACGTCGGCAACGTAGTCGACATTCTCATCGCCGAACCCGTCCGCCTCCTTTCCGCTCGGGTCTTTGATGGGGTTGGTGCTCGGCTTGCTATATCTCACCGTGGCCGTCTGATCCCGGGTTACCGGGGCGGCCAGGGTCAGCGTGATCACGCTGCCGGCGATCGATACTCCGGTTGGGTTGGCGCCCGCGCCGGCGTCCACCTTTACGGTGAACGCGCTGTTGGCCGGGGCGGTGGTGCTCAGATCCTCGCTGTAGTTCAGGTAGAGGCTGGAATCCTCCACCTCGGCCGACACCAGGCTGGGTTTGGTGGTATCCACCCGGTGGTCCGACAGCGCCGTTTGCGCAAGGTGCTCCAGGCCGGCGGACACCTGTTGGTCAGCCTCCGTGTGCATGAACTTGATCGTGCCGCCATTGAGGTCCAGAGAGTTGTCGTCCCACGAGATGCCGTCGTAATCGTCGTCGCCGGACACCACGGTGTAGGAGAAGACCAGGGACTCGGAGTCGGAACCGCTGTCGTAGGCGGCTTCGCGGGTGGAGTCGCCCAGGTTGAATGTGAACTCCGGCGTCCCGTGGGTGGTATCCACCGCAACCGGGCCGGTGAAAGTGACCGTTAACTCGATGTCATCCCCGACATCGTAGTATCCGTTGGTTGGCGCCGACGTCAACGCTATGCCGGATACCTGCAGGGTATCGTCGTCCAATATGGTGACCGTGATCCGACAATCGCCATAGGGCGACAGGTGTTCGTCCGGGCAGGCCGTGAAGAAGACCGACCAGGACTCATGCTGCATGTCGATGTAGAACTGCTCACTGCCCTCGTAGACGGTGTCCTCGGTCGTTTGCACGGTCAACGGTTTGTCAGCCACGTAGGCGTCGCCCGAGGCGACAAAGTCGCTCATGTTCACACGAACGATGCCCGGTAACAACGGAACGTAATCGTCGTCCGTCGCCGTATCGGGCTCGGAATCCAGCTCAACGGCATCAGAATACTTACCCCTCGGCTCCGCCACGCCCGCGCCCGTGATGAACGACACCAGCACGTCCACGCTGTCTCCCTCCTCAACGATGTACGAGTAGTGCTTGGGGGCCAAAGTGTAAAGGTCTCCAGTAACGGGCATCTTCATAAACACCGTCGCAGACCGGTTCGCCCCCACCGCCGGAGCGTGGTCGTCGTGCCACGCCACAGTTGCCGTCAGGTTTCCCGATGTATGACCAGCGTAGCTGCTGCGAAGGTATTTCGTCGCCGTGGTCTGGTTTGCCGGGATGGCGATGGTCTGCGGCTGGTTCGGGAACACATCCAGGTATTCCACGTCCTGCGCGATCTCCAGCTCCACGGTCAACTCCGCGTTCGAGGTGTTGGATCGCGTTACCCGGAATACCGCATCGGATATGATGGGCGTTGCGGTGGCATACACCGCCTCGATGGAAACCCGGGGCACCGTGCTGTTGTTGGTCACCGTCTGGTCTGTGAAGCCGGGCGCGTCGTTGCCGGTGGCGTCCTTGATGACCGGTCCGCTGCTGGGCTTGGCGTAGCTGACCTTGACCGAGCCGTCGTTGTGGGCGATGGGCCTGGCCAGCTTGAGCGTTACCGCGCTGCCGCTGACGGACACTGCGTCGCCGGACGCCAGATCCACCGTGGCCTCGCTGGCCCCCGCCGGCGTCGCCTCCACGGTGAAGGCCGTCGTTGGCGGCACTGATGAATCGTTGAGCGCCTCGTTGTAGGTGATGGTCAGGGTCAGACCGTCGGCAGCCAACACCGCCGTCGAGTTCGCGGCCAGAGCAGGCGGGGTCACGTCCACCTTCAGGTTGCCCACGTCCTGATCTTCAAACGTGGCCGTCTCGTTGCCGAACTTGTCGGCAATCTTGTTGTCGGTGCCCGAGTCCGGCTTGGTGTAGGTCACCTTCACATTGCTGTCGGCCGACGTGACCGAGGACGCCGCATTCAGGGTCAGCGTCACGCTGTTGCCGGAGATTGACGGGCTGCCTGTCAGCGTCAGGGTCTGCGCTGGGTCGTTTTTCTTCGCCATGAACGCGCCATTACCGAGGGATGCTGCCGTCCCCAGTGGTTCGTTGAAGTTCAGCGTTAGCGTCGTGCCGTCCACCGTGGCCGAGGCCAGCGTGGGAGCCGCCGCGTCCTGGCTCAGGTACAGCGTGCGCTCGGCATGGCCGCTCCAGTCCTGCCCGGCGCTGGTGAACAGATAGGAGGATGTTCCGCCCACAATGGCGGAACCAAAGCCATACTCCGCCGCGTCGCAAACGTGCAGCACCAGGTTCTTCTGGTCTGCTGAGGCGAGCGCAGAATCGAGCTGGAAGGCCAAAGTGTCGTTGGACGTCGTCAGGGCGTTGATCTCGTGGGCGTCGCTGCTGGCCGTGGTGAATGTGACATCGTCCAGGCCACCGTTGCCTCCGCTTTCCCGGAAACCGTAGAAGGTATCCTGGGACACGGTCCACTTCTCAACGGCAACGTTGCCGGTCCAGACCTGCGATGCTCCGCCGGTGTAGGTGGGCGCGGCGCACTCGGCGGCGGCGGTGATGACCTCCGTGGCCGGGCTGGTCAGGGGGCCATTGGCGTATCCGTCGTCGTCGGTGTAGCTGACCAGCACCTTGATGGTCTTGCCCGCGTCGTCGTCCGTGAGCCGGTAGTTGGCGGCGGTGCCGATGTAGTCCGCTTCCATGGTGGTACCGGCCGAGTCGAACCGCTGCCACCGGTAAGCGAGGTTGATGAGTTCGCCGTCGTCGTCGGTGTCGTAAATCCCGTCCATGCCGTTGGTGTCCGTGATGCCGGAGAGGCCGGCCGTCAACACCGCCGGCACGCGGAACACGTTGGGCGCGGTGATCGTCGGCGCGCCTTTGGGCGTCGAGTTCCTGGGAGCGGCCCGCACCTTGATTTTCAGGGACCGATTCCCGGTCTCGTCGGAGAACGCCCCTTCGCTGCTGGCGGCGCGGGTCTGCGCCGTATTGCCGATGGATGCTCCGTCCAGCGGCGTGCCGTCCTCGTCGTCGGTGCCGGCGAACTGCACGGAAACGCCAGCCCCACCGTTATCCACCCTCAGCCAGTACTCGGTGGACCCCTCAAGCACCGCGGTTGACGAGGTCGCCCGATATATGTAGTCCCTGGTTGTGTCGGCGGCGAGGGAGTCCGGGACGAAGGTGTCGACCACCCCGACCCCGGTCGCGGACCCACTATGCACCGTCAGCCGGGGAGGAGAGGTGGCGTTGGATCCGGTCTGCAGGCGAATTTCCATGGCGCCCACCGTGTAGCCGGCGTCATTGTCGCCCGTGGTGAACGACTGGGCGAAATCGTAGGATGCCAGGGAACCGGTGTCCGTCCCCGATTGCGCGATGTTGCTTACCATCACCGGGACCGAATTGATGGAGCCCTGGACCTTTATCATCAACGCCGGTCCCGTGGTGTCGTACTGGAAACTGCCGGTGCTATCGTGCCCGCGCCTATGGAACCGGTCGCCGATGGACCAGTCGGGCGCCGGGTCGGCGTCTTCGGTGTCGACCAAGGTGCCCCGCACGAACACGTTGGATACGCCCTCAACTACCACCCAATACTTCGTGGCCGGTTCCAGGTGGAAACCCGCCGGGGTCGTGAACGTGTAGTCCCTGGCAAAGCCGGTTCGGAGACTGCCCGGGCCGGTCAGTGTCGCTCTCGACGAATGGTTGGGGTTGTACCTGACCACCCTCACCAAAGGGACGGTCGTTGCCCCCAACGTCTGCAGCTTGAGATCAACGCTGTTGAGCGTGTAACCGGTGGGGTTGTTCCCGGTGGTGAATTCCTGGGCGACGTCCAGAGCCCCCAGGTCCTGTCCGAATTGGTTGGACCTCCCGATGTTGCTGACCAACGTCTGCGGCGACTGTGCCTGGGTCGTGCCCAGGAAGCTGAACAGGAGCAGGGCCAGCACGGCCGGAGCAAGCAGCCAGATGATCAAGACACGCGCTGTCGCTGCGCCGCCCGGCCGGTGGGGCCGGAATACGCAGCGGATCGGGGTGGGCAGAACTGACATCATGAATGTCCTTTTTGATTTATCGAGCGGTTGACCAACCGTCGCGACCGGCCGCATATCGCGGCAGGTTCTAGGTATGCCCTCGCCTGGACGCTGGTCGCAGGCAGGAGCGAGGGCACACGGGTTCGGGTTGGATGCGGCCTAAATTGGGCCGCATTGGACGTTGTTCTATGGATGACGGATTGAATTCCCCGGAAATCACCGAGGAGGTAAAGCCCGTCTCGCCTTATGCGGCGGCTTGGACAACTTTCAATCCACGTTTGTGCCTATCGTTATGGATGTGCTTGGCCGGTTCACAATAGCGGAGCCAAACAATTGCCGGGTATCACCTCTTCATTTCGACCCTCTCCGGCGATAGCGGCACAGGCGTGTCGCTCTGCTGCAAGCCGGGGAATGACAACCGTTCGCGGAGACGGGTACGTTCCGCATCACGACGCCAGGCAATGGCGAACCAACGGGGTGGGTTTGCGCCGATGTAGGCAGGCGCGAAAGCAGGGCCGCAGGGCCACCCGCTCCGGGCAGCCGTGAACTTTGGGGGCAGACCGCTGCCTCAAATACCCCGCCGACCGGTCGGAACGGTTATTCGCGCCGGGAGCGACGGCGCGGGTTCAACCCGGGTCGGTCCCGCATCTTCCGGCCCCGATGCCCTGACGAGGCAGCCCGGCACGACGACCGGCGGACGGGGATGAGCCCTTCGGAACGGGGCGATGAGCCCTTCGGAACGGGGCGAGTGCCCCCGAGGGTGAATATCACGTTGTGTGTATGCATCTATTGCTCTTTATATTCTCAGACGACCGTTTCGATCCTCAGTTGGTTGAAATTACGCCGTTAAGCGTACACCGCCAAAATTGCTGCAACAAGGCAATTGCCCGCCGGGGGGTGTATTTTGTGTGATGTTTTTGTGAAAAATTTGTGCACGACCATCATTGTTCCGGAGCCCGCCTTTCCGCCGGAGCCGCCTTTCCGCCGGACGATCCTGAGGTGATGATGTCGGCTCAGGGTCCTGCCAACCGAACCGCCACCCGGCAGACCGGGACGCTCCCACCGATACCCCAGACGAGGTGCTGCCGGGCGTGCTGGACAGCGCCCGGGCGCTGACCGTTATCCGCTACGCCATATCACCACCACCCTGGACGACACGGGAGCATTGACGGCTACCTGGTGGCAAGCGGTGTCCATACGAGCGTGAATGCCGCGTTTCGGCCGGTAGGCGGTTTGCGCGAGCCTAACCCAGGAGCGCCGTCCGGGCCGGCTGCCACGCCGTTGCCGGGTGAACTGCACACACTGGGCTTCCGTCAACGGCGTCCCTGTCTTGACAGAGAGCGGTGTTGGTCCCCGGCCGCTCCTTGCGATGTTGGGGCGGCCGGACTGCTCAGCTAGGGGGGCGTTTGGGTTGTCTCTTTCCACGGGCCGG
>JGI24796J26693_1001084_pt1 | contig 15777 bp, 15 predicted proteins | sample PinacodermFT_FD_26693 | JGI IMG/M metagenome (IMG submission 26693)
ACCGCTGAGGAAGTGATTCAACACATCGTTGAAGATGTTAGCAGATTTGTTGAGGAGGCAGAACAGTATGATGACTTAACGGTTGTTGTCATCAAACGTATCTCTGTTTAGCGTAGAGGTGTTACCGTCAAGACATCGCACGGTTGAAACCTAAGCGTTTCGGAAAATAGGTCTACTTTCGGCGGGATAAGTATTCAGACAGCGCATAGTCAAACGGCGTGGCAGTATCCATTTGAACGTAATCGATCTGGCTCGCGCCACACCCGCGACGGTAACTCTGAATGAACTGGTTCAATTTTTCAAGATAATCCGTTTTCAGCGTATCCGCCTGTGTTGAAAGCGTCTGCCCTGTTTCCATGTCCCGAAAGACGACAGAACCGGTATAAGGGAAGGTAAGTTCGGCAGGATCGAGCAGATGAAAAACGAGGACTTCATGTTTCTGATGACGAAGGTGTTTCAGGGCAGAGATAACCTGCGAAGGTTCATCAAGCAGATCGGAGATGACGATAACCAAACCGCGTCTCACAATCCGTTTGGCGAGTTCATGGAAGATACCACTCAACTCGGTCTCCTGACCGGGGGTAGCATTCTCCAAAGCGGACATAATCGCTCGTAGATGCGTTGCGGCTCCCCTCGGTGGAATGTATTGCGTAATATCCGTGTCGAAGAGTGCCAAACCGACAGAGTCGCGCTGCTTCAGCATGAGGTAGGTGAGCGTCGCCGCGAGATAACAGCCGTATTCAAACTTCGTCAACCCTTCCTCTGCGTGCTTGTAGTTCATCGATGCACTGGTATCGAGGAGGACATAAGCGCGTAGGTTCGTTTCCTCTTCAAATTTTTTGATGTAATACCGATCCGATTTCCCGTAGACTTTCCAATCGATATAACGGATCTCATCGCCGGGCATATATTGTCGGTGCTCCGCGAATTCGACGCTGAACCCTTGATACGGACTTTTGTGTAGCCCAGTGACGAATCCCTCAACGACAAGCCTCGCGACGAGTTCCATACCGCCAATTCGAGAGAGTGCGACGGGATCGAGATATTTATGAGATGTTTGCATGATGTTCCTTTAGTTAATTGCGTACCTTCACCTTTGTACTCTCACTCAAACTGTGCCAGGAAATCTGCTGGTTTTACAATAAGGATGTTCCGATAACTTTTAAGCGGTAACAGATGCTTCTGATCACCTGTGATGATGTGGGTCGCACCCCCGACCACAGCACATTCTACGACCATGTTATCGTCTGGATCTGTAGTAACTCCTTTGAGGCGGTTCGGAATTTCGACAAATTGGAGAAATCCGAGAAGCTGAGTCTTCATCATCGAAGTCCGGGCAGAAGAAACATCAAGCTTAATCCTTAACTTATCTTCAAATTCATCAAGGATCTCATCGCAGATTACCCCTTTGACCTTCTTTTCCTGTGATAGTTCAATACATCGATAAGGCACACCACCCCAAATCATACCGGATATCAGAACATTCGTATCATAAACAACTACCGGTTGCATTCACGGTCCTCATGGACAAGGTCGTTAATAAAATACAAACGTTCGTCTTCACTCATAGCGTCCCAATCCAACCCGCGTGCGGCGCATACTTTTCTAACCTTTGATTCGGCATATNTCATTCGCTCCTCNCGTTCNNCTGGTGTTTCCTTTGTAAGCGCGCGAACAACCAAGAATTTTTCTTTGGGTGGCATTTGCTGAACCAAANCAATAACTTGCTCAGTTGTCAATTCAATAGTTAAGTTCATGAGATTCACCTCCTAAATCTTGTCCACAATTATAACAAAAATTTGCTTGAATATCAACCGAAATGAAAAAACATGAAAGATTATAGTCACGTAAGCAACGGCTTGAGCCAACGTCTCGCTGTTTCGATGTCCATACCGGTGCGTTCGGCGTAATCCGAAACCTGATCCTCTCCGATTCTACTGATGCTGAAATACCGAGCTTCTGGATGTGAATAATACCAACCGCTCACAGATGCCGCTGGAAACATCGCCAGACTCTCAGTAAGAGAGATACCCGTGTTCTCTGTAGCGTTCAACAATTCAAACAACACCCGTTTTTGGTTATGGTCAGGACATGCGGGGTATCCCGGTGCTGGGCGGATCCCTCGGTATTTTTCGGCAATCATGGCTTCATTATCCAACGTCTCATCAACGGCATAGCCCCAAAGCATTGTGCGGACGTGCTGATGCATCCGCTCCGCGAAAGCCTCGGCGAGTCGGTCTGCTAACGCCTTTGCCATAATGCTGTTGTAATCGTCCTGCTGCTGCTCAAACTCATCACAGAATTCAGAGACCCCGTGGCCTGTTGTCACCGCAAATGCCCCGATATAATCCGGGACTTCTGTTGTCTTCGGCGCGATGAAATCACCAAGGCTGAGATTCGGTCTCGTAAACGGTTGTTCCGTCTGTTGACGTAGGTGGTGCAAGGTGGCGATCACTTCTGCCCGCGCTTCGTCGGCGTAAATCTCAGTATCTTCACCAACACCGTTGGCAGGGAAAAGCCCAACGACAGCACATGCCTGAAATCTTTTCTCCTCGACGATAATACGCAGGAGCGTTTCGGCATCCTTAAGGAGTTTACGCGCTTCCTCACCGACTTCTGGATTCTCCAGTATATTTGGATATTTACCGCGGAGTCCCCACGTTGTGAAGAAAGGGTTCCAGTCGATATAGTCAATGAGTTCCGCTAAAGGATAGTCTTCAAAGACTTTAGTGCCCATCATGTCCGGCGTGGCAGGTTGATAATTGCGCCAATCCAGCGTGGATCTGCGTTCCTGTGCGACAGCGAAGGGTAGCAGGTTCGCCTGTTGCCGATTTTTCGCTCGACGTTCCCGGATATCAGCGTATTCCTCACGGGTCTGCTCGGTAAATGTCTCCTGTCTTTCGCTACTCATCAGATGGCTGACAACGCCAACGCTTCGAGATGCATCCCTGACGTGAATGGTTGAACCGCTATAAGCGGGTTCAATTTGAACGGCGGTATGTACCTTTGAAGTCGTCGCGCCACCGATAAGGAGTGGGGTTTGGAAACCTTCACGCTCCATCTCCGCAGCGACGTGTACCATCTCATCCAAGGACGGTGTAATGAGTCCACTCAACCCGATAATATCGGCATTCTCTTTCCGTGCGGTTTCCAGAATATCTTCAGCGGGCACCATCACACCGAGATCGATAACTTCGTAATTGTTGCACCCAAGTACAACACCGACGATATTCTTACCGATGTCATGAACATCGCCCTTCACGGTCGCCATCACAATTTTGCCTCTGGATCGGATAGCACCATCCGCCTGCTCCTTTTCAATATACGGGATGAGGTGCGCAACCGCTTTTTTCATGACCCGCGCGCTTTTAACGACCTGTGGTAGGAACATCTTACCGTCTCCGAAGAGTTCACCGACGCGGTTCATACCGTCCATTAGGGGTCCTTCAATTACGTGTATAGGACGTTCGTGATTGAGCCGTGCTTCCTCCGTATCTGCTTCAATATATTCGATAATTCCTTCAACAAGTGCATAGCGCAGGCGTTCTCCAACCGAGAGTTTCCGCCATTTCCTATTTACACGCTTCTTTTTACCCCGACCTTTCAGTGTATCGGCGAGATTAACGAGTCGGTCGGTTGCATCTTCTCGGCGATTGAACAGGACATCCTCTACCGCTTCTAAGAGCGGTTTCGGCAGATCATCATAAACCGCGAGTTGCGCAGCGTTGACAATCCCCATGTCCATACCAGCATTGATGGCGTGGTAGAGAAACGCGGCGTGCATCGCCTCGCGCACCGTATCATTGCCACGGAAAGCAAAGGAAATATTGCTCACACCGCCGCTCACTAAGGCATAAGGACACGCGGCTTTAATCCGCTCACAGGCTTCAATAAACGCTTTCGCGTATTCGTTGTGCTCTTCGATCCCAGTCGCGACAGCGAAGATATTCGGATCGAAAATGATGTCCTCCGGTGGGAATCCAACCTCTTCCGTCAAGAGTTGGTACGCCCGACGACAGATCTCCACTTTCCGTTCGTAAGTATCCGCCTGCCCTTCCTCGTCGAACGCCATAACGATAACGGCGGCACCGTACTGTCGAATTAGCCGTGCTTTTTCTAAGAAATCTTCCTCACCCTCTTTTAAACTGATTGAGTTAACGATTCCCTTCCCCTGAATGCACTCCAATCCTGCTTCTATAACCTCCCATCGGCTGGAATCCAGCACGATAGGCACGCGACTAATGTCGGGTTCCGCTGCGATGAGGTTGAGGAACTTGACGATCGCGCTCTTGGCATCTAACATGCCTGCGTCCATATTAATGTCGATAAGTTGTGCACCGTTTTCGACTTGATCTCTGGCGACCTCTAAAGCGGTCTCATAGTCCTCGTCTTTAATGAGCGTTGCGAATCGGCGGGATCCTGTTACGTTTGTCCGTTCGCCAACGTTAACATAGAGAGAATCAGGGGTTATGTTAAACGCCTCTAAGCCGCTCAGACGGCATGCGCGTTTTTGCTGCGCTGGTTCCCGCGGTGCGTATTCGGCGGCGACTTTGGCAATCGTTTCGATGTGTTCAGGTTGACTTCCACAACATCCACCGACGATATTGACGAATCCGTTTTGTGCAAACTCGTGCATCCACTCCCCCATTTCTGCTGGGGTTTGGGTGTATTGACCGAGTTCATTGGGGAGTCCAGCGTTCGGATAGCAGATAACGGGTACATCGGTTATTTTCGCCATTTCGGCGAGATACGGACGAATCTGTTGTGCACCGAAGCCACAGTTCAACCCGACGGCGAGCAGATTCGCGTGCCGAACGGAGTTCCAAAAGGCTTCGACTGTTTGTCCAGAGAGGTTTCTACCGCCACCGCCACTTCTGTCAGAAGAGACGATAAGCGGGATGTCAATGCCTCGTGCTTCAGCGAGGGTTTGTATGGCAAAGAGTGCCGCTTTACAGTTAAGGGTGTCCATGACGGTTTCGACGAGAAGGAGATCGGCACCACCGTCAATTAAACCTTCGGCTTGCGTCGTGTAGGCAGAAACGAGTTGTGCAAAGGTAATGTTCCGATAGCCAGGATCGTTCACATTCGGTGAGATTGTGCAACTGCGGTTGGTAGGTCCCATACTCCCTGCGACGAAGCGCGGTTTGTCGGGTGATGTCCATTTATCAGCTACCTCTCGTGCGATACGTGCAGCTGCATAGTTTACCTGATATGCGATGTCTTGGAGTTGGTAGTCTGACATTGACACGGATGTACTGGTAAAGGTATTCGTTTCGATGATATCCGCACCAGCACTGCAGTAGTTTGCGTGTATTTCTTTTACAATATGCGGTTGTGTTATGGAGAGCAGATCGTTGTAGCCTTTGAGTTCAGACGGATGATCGGCAAACTGTTCGCCTCGAAAATCCACCTCTGTGAGCCGATAGGTCTGCAATAGGGATCCCATTGCGCCATCGAGGATCAGAATCCGTTTCTCCAGTTCATTTTTAAGATATGTTATTCGTTCAGTGTCTGCCATAGATATATTATGNCCTCTTTATGATAGACGCGTCTCCCAGACCTTCAAGTCTTGGGCGNATACCAACGTCGTGTGTTATAATATACCACATAGAAAGTAGGATTGTCCATTTAAAGTCAATGTAAGGGGTGTAAAGTTTTTGACCCTAAATACGTCAAGGGATCTTTTAATGGTTCTGACATAGCACTCCGCTGGAGTGCAAGAGTAAGGGACCCCGCCTATTTCTATTCTCACTGCGAAGCAATATTGCTCCGTTGGAGCAAAGAGGCTTTTTAGAGGTAAAGTTTTCTTTACGCCAGTGGCGTGATATGTTTATAGAAACCCCGGTCTACAATTATCGCGCAAGCCGAAGAAAATGCTATGTCTTAGATACTTCTTATGAGACGCTGCCAGAATATTTGCGCATCCTGACGTAACCACTTATGCAAACTCAAAACGAAAAATCTCAACGTTCCGAACATGCCCATAAGTACGCTATCCATTTTGACATCCTTCCAGAGATTTCTTATCTCAATGAAGACCTACCTGTCTTAATAGCGGATCTCTTGCCAATTTTTCACGGTTTTCCACAAGATGTCTGGATCTCCGAAAAATGGGTAGACGAAGGACTCGACTCCTGTCGGGTTGTTTTCTGGGCATGCGCTGAATCCCCGGATGCGATTAAATCATTTGGAAATTGGTTTCAGGCGATTTTCCGAGAACCGTCCGTTGCCGAAGTCTTAGAACGTCTCGTTACGTGTGCCTTAGACGACTCTGATGATATTGAGGTTATTCTGACGGATTGGACGCGCTTAGCAAATTGAGAACGGTACACAGAGTGAATTACGGCACACGGAGTGTGCCTACTACTTTTAAAGTTACGGTATAAATAATGTTGACACCCGCAAATAAATTATGCTATAATATTGAGGTAGAAATCAGTTTTCCAAAAGGTAATTTAAAAAAACAGGAGATGACAATGATCCGACGAACCCTTTGGGTCACTATGTCGGGAAAGTTTGCGCGACTCCCAAATTTACTGTTAATAGTGATATCCTTCTCAGTGCTTTTCGTTAACAAGGCACATCCAGAAACTGTTGATGAAATTTTTCAGAATTTCAAAACGGCGTACGAGAAATCTAATAATTTCAGTGCAAACTTTGAGGAGACGACGCTGTTCGCGAATAAGAAAAGTGTCGCTCGTGGACGGTTTATATTCGGGAAACCGAATCTGCTCCGTAAGGAATATGTTGATCGGAAAGATGCATCAAAGGTTGTTCAACTCACTGTTTTAGACGGCGAATACGGCTGGACATATACACCTATACTCAATCAAGTCAATAAGATGAAGTGGACGAATCCAGAACGTCGGGAACTGTTGCCCGGTATTGGTGCGTCCCTTGAAGATGTCCAAAAAAACTACGATATGGCTCTGATTCCAGACGAATTTGCGAATCCAAAAGGGGTCCATCAAATTGAGTTGTCCCCTAAAGTTCATATGGTGAGCACGAATGCGAAGGAAACACTCCAAATCTGGTTAAAATCCGGCGAGTGGCTTCCCGTGCAATTCGGCTACAAAACCGAGTTTGAAGACGGTACGCGTCAAAGTGTAATTGTTACGCTCACACAGATTGAGCGAGATAAGGAACTCGCACCGGATCTTTTTAAGTTTGTGGTGCCCAAAGATGCCGAGGTAATAGATCTCTCCGAAAATTAGGAATCATCTCTTATTCCGAGATCATTCCTAAGTCTTTCGTGAATACATTATGAATTTCGGTACCCTTTTGCGGTTGGCAAATCTCCTAACGATTTTACGGCTTTTCCTGATACCCCCGTTCATATACTGTTTTCAGTCGGATATGATGGGAGTTGCGCTCGCTATTTTTGCTGTGGCGGCACTGACCGATCATCTTGATGGTAAAATTGCACGAAAGCAAGGTGTGACTGGCTTCGGCAAATTTATGGATCCGCTCGCTGACAAGTTGCTCATCGGTGCGGCTTTAATCTGTTTAGCCCTATTCAAACACGCCGACAGTGGGCTTATTCCGATATGGATGGTTTTTGTTATCATCGGTCGTGAAGTTCTCGTTACATTCCTCCGAATCGTTTTCATCACAAAATACGGGGAGATCGTCTCGGCAAACCAGTGGGGAAAATACAAGATGACTTCACAATTGATTGCGATCATCATCGGGTTAGCCTTACTTGCCTTTCAAAACAATCTGGACGCGACACTGATTGTGCAAAGCCGAGGTCCTATCTACTTCATGATGTATATCCCCTTAGTGCTGACGGTTGGATCTGGTCTGGAATTTCTCGTTAACAATCGCAAACCTTTATTCGCGCTGGTTCATGCAACCCGTTACGATCCAAAAGCAGGTGCGTGATGGACACAGCCAAAAGCGAGTGCATTCGTTGTTTTGTAGCAATTGAGATCCCAGAACCGATACAGGGGTTGCTGGCACCCGTGCAAACACACCTTCAGTCTCATATCCACAAGGGCACCTCGTGGACAAAGTTCGGAAATTTCCACCTCACTTTGAAATTCCTCGGCGACATTCGCCCTGAAGCGATCAATGACGTGAGCGAAGCCCTTCAACGTGTGACAGATACACATCCGCCATTCTCTATTGCCTTCGGAGGCATCGGTGCGTTCCCCAATCTCGCTCGTCCGCGAGTCATCTGGATGGGCATAAAGCAAGGGGCATCGACCGTGTCCCGCCTTGCAAAATCCGTGAACCTTGAATTGANACATCTNGGTTTNTCAACAGATAATCGGTTTCACCCACACCTGACNCTCGCGCGGCTGAGAACCGCTACAAATCTTGAACCTTTCAAGCATATTCTACGTAAACATGATACAATTGTTGGTGGATCAATGCGTGTAAACGAAATCGTACTCATGCAGAGCCAACTTCACCCAAACGGGGCGATTTATACGCCTTTAAGCTTATGTCATTTTTCCGAGTAATGCAACGCCCGATGCCCCTATTTTTCAGAGTAGGTGCAACATAAGGAGAGACCTCAAAACATGAAAGATGAACAGAAACAAAAAGCCATAGACCAAGCGATTTCACAAGTAGAGCGTGAGTTCGGTAAAGGTGCTATCATGCGCTTTGCAGACAACGAAGTTGTGCCTGTTGAAGCGATCCCAACGGGTTCGCTCGCGCTTGACCTTGCTCTCGGTGTAGGTGGTGTCCCGCGCGGCAGAATCATCGAAATCTTTGGACACGAAGGTACTGGAAAAACGACCTTGGCACTCCATATTGTCGCCGAAGCCCAAAAGTTAGGAGGCACGGCTGTGTTCATTGATGTTGAGCACGCGCTGGATACCGCCTACGCCCGAAACATCGGTGTCAACTTGGAAAACTTGTTAATCGCACAACCGGATGCCGGTGAACAGGCGTTAGAAATTGTCGAAACGCTTATCCGTAGCGGTGCGATTGACTTGGTCGTCATTGACTCTGTAGCCGCTTTGACACCGCAAGCCGAGATTGAGGGTGAAATGGGTGATGCACACGTCGGTTTGTTGCCTCGCCTGATGTCTAAAGCGTTACGAAAGTTGTCGGGTGTCACCAACAAATCCCAAACCTGTGTTATCTTTACAAATCAGATCCGGCAAAAAATTGGGATTATGTTCGGTAACCCGGATACAACCCCCGGTGGACTCGCCCTNAAGTTCCATGCTTCTATCCGTTTAGAACTCCGCCGCGGCAGTCAAATTAAAGATGGCAATGAAATTCTTGGAAGCGGTGTGCGCGTCAAAGTGGTAAAAAATAAGGTAGCCCCTCCTTTCAAAGAAGCAGAATATGATGTTACGTTCGGAAAGGGCATCTCTAAAGAAGGAAATCTTTTGGATATTGCTGTTGAGAATGAGTTTATCCAGAAAAGCGGTTCTTGGTTCGCCTATAACGGTGAACGCATCGGTCAAGGCAGAACGAATGTCAAGAAATATCTGGAGGAGCACCCGGACATTGCGGCGGAAGTTGAAGCGAAGATACGTGAAGCCTTAAGTGTGGCACCAGAATCTACCGCCGGTGCGATTCCTGAAGACAAAACTGACGATGGAGCCGAAGCTGCGGAGTAACAATATGGCAAGGTTTCCATGCTTTAGCACTCCTTAGACACGCATTACTTGTATAACGAGGTGCGCGCACCTCGTTATGCAAAAATCTCGAAAAGTCTCGAAAAAACAAAAATAGCAACTTTTTCTTGACACCATTTTTTCCGTACGCTATACTCTAAATAAAAGCGATGGGTTTAAAAACCTAAAACCCATCCGAACACAGTTATCCGCATACCTGACTTTCACCCCGATGAGTGGAGTCGAAAAATCGTTTTGGAAAGTGAGAACTTCACGTATGGCTATCAAAAGAGGAAATTCCNCGGATTCCTTTGAGGAGCAAAAGAATTGCGATACCGTTTGGTATCAACAGCAAATTCGCACNCTTCAAGGGACCATTGACATGCTCGAAGGCGAACTTGAAAGCATGCGGCANCAGCAGCGTGCTGTATATGTCAAGGACCTTGAAACTCGACTCTATGAAATGCAACGTGAGTTGATGACGGCACATCGGCGCAACAAGAAACTCACCAGCACGTTACAAGAGGCGAAAGAGAAACTGGAGATCCTCAAGGAAAAGGTTGCTCAACTTAGCGCGCCGCCCAACAATTACGGAGTCTTCCTCGCTTCAAACGAAGACGGCACCGTCGATATTGACATCAGCGGCAGAAAATGGCGTGTCAATCTCGATCCGGCACTCAGGGATAAAGACCTTGCGGTTGGACAAGAGGTTATTGTTAATAGCGGGATGAACGTCGTTGATATCAAAACTGCCGAAAAGCACGGTGACATCGTCAAAATCAAAGAACGCATTGCGGATGAACGTGCCATCGTGAGCCTCCGCACCGATGAAGAACGGGTCGTCAGAATAGCCGAATCTCTCAAAGAGGAAACGCTGAAAGTGGGAGATCATGTCCTTCTCAACCATGCGACCAGTATGCTCATGGAAAAACTTCCGAAACGGGAAGTCGAAGATCTGCTACTTGAAGAGGTGCCAGACATCGGTTACACAGACATCGGTGGACTGGATACCCAGATAGAAGCGATTCGCGATGCCATTGAGTTGCCATACCTCTATCCGAAGGAGTACAAAGAATTTAATCTCTCGCCGCCAAAAGGGGTTCTCCTTTATGGACCGCCGGGTTGTGGTAAAACCTTAATAGCCCGAGCNGTNGCCAGCAGCATCGCTGAACGCGTCCGAAAAGAGACNGGNAGAGATGAGGTGCGCGGTTATTTCATCAATATCAAGGGACCCGAACTCCTAAATAAGTATGTTGGTGAAACTGAACGTAAAATCCGGGAAGTCTTCCAAAAAGCACGCGATAAATCGAAAGAAGGATTTCCGGTTATCATTTTCTTTGATGAAATGGATTCTCTGTTCCGATCCAGAGGTATGGGCATCTCATCGGATATGGAATCAACACTTGTGCCGCAGTTCCTCTCCGAGATTGATGGCGTTGAGAACCTTCGGGATGTCATTGTTATTGGCGCGAGCAATCGACAAGATCTCCTTGACCCNGCTGTTTTAAGACCGGGCAGACTTGACGTNAAAATTAAAATTGATCGTCCTAATCTTGAGGGTGCCAAAGACATTTTTGGCATATACCTGACGCCCCATCTTCCTTTCTCTGAAGAAACTTACCAGCAGTTCGATGGAGATACGCAGGCTGCCGCGAAGCACTTTATCAATGAAGCGGCAAACGAAATGTACGCAACTACTGATGAAAATCGTTTCATTGAGGTGACTTACGCCCGTGGCGAACGGGAGACCCTCTTTTTTAAAGATTTTGTCAGTGGGGCAATGATCGAAAACATCGTTTCACGTGCGAAGAAATCGGCGATCAAACGTTTTATTGGCTCCGATGGAACCGATAAAGGAATGCGTCTTAAAGATCTCACAGCAGCCATCCGAGAAGAATACCACGAGAACGAGGATCTCCCAAATACCACAAATCCTGACGATTGGGCAAAAATTTCGGGTAGAAAAGGTGAAAAGATCGTTAATATCCGTGCCTTGATTAATGAACCCACACAGGAGAAAAAACAGGACGTCCGAGTGACCCGAGGCGGTACATTCCTCTAATAGTTCTCGGTCGTCGGTTAAGCAGTTTCCGTTTAACAAATTGCTTTTTACCTGACAACTGATAACCAATAAAAAATGGAAATACCATTCAGTAACTTCATGCTAAAGCGTGGAGATTGTAGAATATCCGTAGCCAAGCGGGGACCCTACAACGTGAGACGCTGAATAGAGTAAAACATCGTAAATTTTGTGGTGGCACACAACAAGATGTTTCGGATGCTCCCCAAGTCTGATCCCTCTCTGATTTACGATCTCGATGGGGCAGTATATACCCTGTAAAGGAGAATACAAACTTATGTTTGTACCTATAGAAACCTAAAGAGGGTCAACGGTTGATGCCACTGCATGCCGCACGCGCAAGGAAACTTGTCAAGCGCGGTGAGGCAACGCCTTATTTTAACAATGGTATATTTTGTATAAGACTCAACAAAGAACCTTCAGATAGAGAAACCCAAGAGATTGCTGTCGGTGTGGATCCTGGTAGTCAGAAGGAAGGTTTTACCGTGAAGTCAGAGAAACATACTTATTTGAATGTGCAGGCGGATGCCCATAATAAAGTCGGTAAGAAGGTTTCAAAAAGGCGTGAGTTGCGTAAGTCCAGGCGTTCACGGAAGTGTCCGAATCGCCAGAACCGTATGAACAGATTGGCGAACAAAGAACATATACCTGCTGGCATACGCGCAAGGTGGGATTGGAAATTGCGTATCTTGGACTGGTTGTCCAAGATGTATCCACTCACAGATGTATGTGTGGAAGACATTAAAGCCAAGACGCTACGCAATGCCAAGAGATGGAACCAGTCATTCAGTCCTCTTGAAGTGGGTAAAGCATGGTTCTATGGCAAGGTGTGTGAGCGATGGAACCTTCACACATTGGCGGGACACAAAACAAAAGCGTTGCGTGAAGGCTTAGGTCTGAAGAAGTCTTCGCGTAAACTCTCAGAAACCTTTAACGCACATTGTGTGGATAGTTGGTGTCTGGCATATCACACGGTAGGCGGTGATGGTAGAGTTGATAACACAAGATTATTCTGTATATCGCCACTCCCCATACAAAGAAGGAATTTACACAGAGAGATTGCGAAGAAAGGTGGTAAACGTCCACGATATGGCGGGACAAGGTGTCTTGGTCTTACGAAAGGAACTCTGGTTAGAAGTATAAGGTGGGGCTTGTGTTGGATTAGTGGTCATCAAAATGGTAAGATTAATCTTACACAGATGGAGACGGGTAAACAGAGGTCTACACAAAAATGTGATAGTTTCCATTTACTGAAACGACTCAATTTTAGATACAAACCTGCATCTAAAGAACATAAAATAACGCAATCAGTAGTTTAGGATTGTAAATATTAGGTCATTTGAAAGAATATAAAGGAGAATATGATGTTTTACAGATTATTTGTATCTATATTGGCAAGTTTAGTTTTTATTTTCAGTAATGGTTATTATGAAGAATCGAGTAAAGATAAAGAGAGCAATTTCCAATGATAATAATGGGAACAGAGACTGAGTATGGTATCTCAGTCAAAAATGCGAGCGAGCAAGATCCGGTTGCTGCTTCCACCTTGGTAGTGAACGCCTATAAAACTTCAAGGGGTGATACTCCGAGTGCAACTTCTTCCATCACATGGGATTATGAGCAAGAAAGCCCTTTGATGGACGCTCGTGGGTTTCTCGCGGAGACGGAAACACCCATCAGCGAGGCAGACACAAACAGCGTCGTCAATGATATATTGATAAACGGAGGACGTTATTACGTAGACCACGCCCACCCCGAGTATTGCACGCCGGAATGTGCCAATGCCCGCGACCTGCTTCTCTACGAAAAGGCTGGAGAATTAATATTGGAAGTCAGCAGGGTAACCGCTGAACGCCTTTTGCTTGACAACCAAGAAATTATCATCTATAAAAATAATACCGATTACAAGGGACACAGTTACGGTTCACATGAAAACTACCTCATGTCCCGCAAAGTGCCGTTCGATGCGATTGTCGATGGATTGACCCCGTTTCTCGTTACGCGTATTATTATCACAGGTAGCGGCAAAGTCGGGTCAGAAAACGGAAGTAACGAGACAGATTATCAGATTTCTCAACGTGCTGATTTTTTTGAGAAGGAGGTAGGACTCAGCACCATGGTGAATCGGCCTTTGATTAACACGCGCGATGAACCGCATGCTGATGACAAAATCTATCGACGTTTGCACGTCATCGTCGGTGACTCTAATATGTCTGAATTCAGCATCTATCTCAAAGTTGGCATTACTTCCATAGCACTCCAATTGATTGAGAAAGGTGTTGTCGGAAACCAGCAATTTAGTTTAAAGGACCCTGTCGCGGCAATAAAAAGCATTTCACGAGACCTTTCGTGCAAAAATCAGATAGAACTCGCAGACGGAGAGTTGTGGACTCCGATACAAGTACAACGTGCGTACCTCAAACTCGCACAACAACATCTCACAGCCGAAGAGCGGACACCTGTCGTTGAAGATGTTCTCGAAAAATGGCAATATGTGCTTGACAACTTAGAAATCAATCCGATGCGGCTGAGCCAACACCTCGACTGGATCATTAAAAAGAAATTGATAGAGGCTTATCGGAAACGACACGGATATCAATGGACTGATGCACATGTGCAGATGCTTGATTTACAATATCACGATATCCGTCCAGACAAAGGACTTTATATTAGGTTGCTGAAAAACGGACATGTGAAACGGTTGCTCAGTCATGAAGAAATTGTGCATGCGATGCACTATCCGCCAGTGGATACCCGTGCCTATTTTCGCGGCACCTGTTTACGGAAGTTTCCAAAGCACATTTATAGTGCCAGTTGGAATTCAATGATTTTTATTGGTAAATCGGGGGGGCTTGACAAAATTATGATGGATCGGCCCCACTTCGGTACACAAAAGATCGTCGGCGAGTTGCTGAACAACTGCACAGCAGAAGAACTCGTTAGAGAAATCCGAGGAAATTCTTCAAAATAGCCATCAGCTATCGGCTATCGGCTGTCAGTCCAGAGATATTTGCGGCAGTCCAAAAGGTTGCCCACATCAGATGCTCTACTGACTGCTGACTGTTGACTGCTAACAAGGAGAAAACCATGTCGACTGAAAAACAACAGGAACAGGCCAATCATCCTGTCGATGAAACCGAAGAGATTCAGCTGAATGTCGAATCGAGCGAAATGGACGAGGAGTTTGTCGAAGACTTAGACTCACTTCTTGACGAAATCGATGAAATCTTGGAAGAAGATTCACAGGAATTTGTCGAAAACTATATCCAACGGGGGGGGCAGTAGGAGTGCTTGACCTCAATGATTATGGCACTTCTGACTTCTTCCAAATCCTCAAGCGTCGCCATCCCGAATTAGTGGCGATGTCCAATTCGCCTGATGTCGTCTCAAGTGCCCACTCCTCCGCGTCGTCCCTGCGTTCTTATGAAGGCACAACCGTTTTAGCGGTTGTCTATAATGCGGGTGTCGTTATGGCTGGCGACCGGCAGGCAACAGAAGGGTATCAGGTCGGCGAGCGGCGAATTCAGAAGGTCTATCCAGTCGATCGGCACTCGGCGATCGCTGTTGCGGGTGCCGCTGGTCCTTGTATTGAGATGGCAAAACTCTTCCAAGTTGAGGTAGAATTCTACGAAAAAACAGAAGGGATGAGCCTCAGTCTTGAAGGGCAAGCGAATTTCCTCTCACATTTGGTCCGCTCTAACTTAGGACTTGCCATGCAGGGTTTAATTGTCTTACCACTCTTCGCTGGTTACGACTTGAAACGGCAACGCGGTAGGATTTTCAAATACGATGCTGTTGGTGGCCGTTATGAGGAAGACGACTATTACGCAATCGGTTCTGGTGGTAAGGATGCCCGTACAACTCTAAAAAAGCGGTACACGCCAGAGATTACGCGTCAAGACGCATTAGAAATTGTCGCGGAAGCTCTCTGGGACGCTGCCGATGAGGACATCGCAACAGGCGGTCCTGATCTCATCCGGAAAATTTTCCCAACGCTTTACACTATTACCGAAGAAGGAGTCGCCGAGATTCCTGAGGCTACCGTAGAAGAACTATATCGGGAACTTATATCGCGTCTATAGTGGAATGGTAGTCAGTCATCAGTATGATTTTTCT
>JGI24796J26693_1001211_pt1 | contig 14366 bp, 10 predicted proteins | sample PinacodermFT_FD_26693 | JGI IMG/M metagenome (IMG submission 26693)
TTGCCCTGATTGTCGGCACTTTCAGTGTTACTACCTTAGCCATGTGTATTGCGGTTCCGTTTGGACTCGGTGCAGCGATTTTTGTATCGGAGTTCTGTAGTCCGAAGCTGAGTTGAATTAGATTGATTGTAAAACGGGTTTCCCCTTACAGCAATGTAGGGATGGGGCACCAGTGTCCCTCTTTAGCATCAATACCCAAAGAAGGGAATTATGGCGCAATTTTTGGAACAAATTATTAACGGATTGGTGCTCGGTGGCATTTACGCGCTTATCGCTGTCGGTTATACCATGGTTTACGGTATTATCCAGCTGATTAACTTCGCACATGGCGAAATCTTCATGTTTGGTGCTTATATCGCACTCATGCTTATAACAGTCTTCGGTATACCGTTTTGGATAGCCTTGCCATTGAGTATGATTCTATGCGGAATATTAGGGATGCTGATGGACTTGGTAGCGTACCGGCCCCTTCGGAATGCCCCGCGTTTGTCGGCGTTGATTACAGCAATAGGTATGTCACTTGCGTTGCAAAACCTGGCACGAATGATTTGGTCAGCCCGGCCCCTTCAATTTCCTACCGAAGCTCTCCCGGCTATCTTTCTCAGTCAAAATGCGATCTCACTCCCCGGTGGCGCAACCTTACCTTATCGGGACGTGTTTATTATTGCACTGGCACTCGTTCTAATGATTGCCCTCAACAGGTTAATTTACCTGACCAAAATCGGGAAAGCAATGCGGGCTTGCGCGCAAAATCAGGTTGCTGCAAATCTGATGGGTATCAGGACAAACCAAGTAATTGCTATAACGTTTATTATCGGTTCAGCTTTAGGAGCAGTTGCGGGTGTAATGGTAGGTTTGCGCGAAGTGGTTACGCCAACAATGGGCTACTATAAAGGCGTAGCAGCTTTTGCCGCGGCTGTTCTCGGCGGCATAGGTAACATTACAGGCGCAATGCTTGGCGGCATTATAATCGGAATCGCCGAAGTGATTGGTGCCGGATATATATCTTCAGGGTACCGGTTAGCGATTGCCTATATTATCATGATCGCAGTCATTGTTATTCGTCCATCCGGACTGTTCGGAAAATCAACGGGACACCGAGCTTAGTATGAAAAATAAATTAACACCGAAAAATATTATCTTTGGCTTATTTGTCTGCTTTCTACCCCTGTTGATGTACGGCTTAGATGCGATATCCCTTTACTTGTCGCAGTACGATATTTACCTGAATCTCCCAAGTGGTGATTACATGCTTCGGATTATTGTCCGCGCATATCTCTATATGCTTCTCGCTATCGGACTGAACATTGTATGTGGATTCACAGGGCTCCTTGATTTAGGCTATGTCGGTTTTTACCTTATCGGTGGCTACACGGCAGGGTTATTGATGGCAAGACTTGGGGTGACTTATTGGATTGCGTTACCCCTCGCTATAATTAATGGCGCGTTGTGGGGACTGTTGCGTGGCGCACCCACTTTACGACTCACGGGTGACTATTTCGCAATTGTCACCTTTGGATTCGCCGAACTGCTTTTTCGTATCGTGAAAAATGAACAGTGGTTGATTGGCGGTCCGAATGGATTTGTTCGTGATATTCCACCGCCTGCCCTTTTTGGAATTGTATTCAACCAAAATTGGCACAACTACTATCATATTCTTATTCTGCTAACCTTGGTTATTTTTGTCACCTATCGACTACAGCACTCTCGTGTGGGTAGAGCATGGGTCGCAATTCGCGAAGACGAACAAGCAGCAGAAAGCATGGGAATTAATGTCAGTCGTTATAAAGCACTGGCGTTTGCAGTGAGCGCGGCAATCGGCGGGTTAGGTGGCGGCTTCGTAGCACAATTCCAGGTTAACATTAGTGCCCCCTTCTTTGAATTCTGGGAATCAATCCTCATTCTCTGTATGGTAGTCCTTGGAGGTATGGGAAGTATAAGGGGAGCAATGATGGGTGCAGCGATTCTCGGATCGTTAGGTGAAATTCTGAGACCGGGCGTCATTATCCCGTACCAATTTGGGGGCGCACGCTATCTTATTTTTGGAATTATCCTTATCCTCTTAATGCGTTTCCGTCCAGGTGGATTGGTGCTCAGAAAGGCATAATCTTGGATCATGAGAACCCGCATAACTTGGCATACGGGCAGTTTTTTAAGGACGCACCTTGCGAGACCATATCGTAAAGTGAAGTAACTCACAGATAAGCAGAATTAACGCCCCAACCAGAAATAACTGAAATCGTTCCTCATATTCACCATCTGAACGGATCCTGAACTTCTGCTTTTCGAGTCGCGCTAAGTCCGCTGCCAGCTGGACAATTCCGGTATTTGCATGATAGTAACTGCCGTTACCTGCTTCGGCTATTTCCCGTAGTTGCGTTTCGTCCAACGCTGTTAACACGAGTTGTCCATCGGCATCGCGCTTGTAAGGTGCAGTTTCCGTAGCAGTGTCCCGCGGAAGCGGAATAGGCACAGATTGGACAGTGTTGCCAATACCGACACAATAGATATGAACGCCCTTCTGAGTCGCCGTTTTTGCCGCCTCAATCGCCTCTTCACCGTGGTCCTCCCCATCTGTAAAAAGAATCAGAACCTTCTGTCCCTCGAAATCGGCACCTATTGCTGCCGTATCGTTCTGATTTGAACTGAGTCGAACAGTCGCTGTCTCAATAGCATTCCGGATACGTGTCCCGCTGTGGGTAAGTGTTTCGGCAGTTATCGCTTCCAAAAATTCTCTGAGGGTGGCAGTATCACTCGTCAAAGGACATACCACGAAACTCGCCTCAGCAAAGTAGAGCAATCCGACTCGGTCGCCTTCAAGCGCATCTAATAGTGAAAATATAACCTCTTTCGCATGCGTCAGTCGTCGAAAGGATTCTTCATCCTCCGCAAGCATACTGGTCGAAATATCCAATGCAAGCATGACATCTAACCGCTCTGCAACAGGTTCAGGCTTGGCACCCCACTGCGGACGCGCGATTGCAAGCGTTAGGAGAAAATAACTCAGCAGCAATAATCCCGCTTGAACCTTGTGTCGCCGTAGGTGCGACGGGTCTGCATTGCGGTAGAATCGTAGGAGTGCTTTGCGTTTCTGTTGTAATCCAAAGAGAAGCAACAGGGTCACGGGCGGCACTATCCATAATAAGTGGAGAAATTCAGGACGGGCAAAACGCATTTTTTATTGGCTTTCGGCTGTCGGTTTCCATCGGCTTTCGGCAAGACAAAGAGATTTCTTTTTTTTTGCTGACGGCTGACCGCTTCTTTGCCATCTTACCGACTGCCGAAAGGTTTTTTCGCAAGAAAAAACCGCCCCGACTGCCGATTGCTATTTAGGAAGATAGAATGGAGTTACGGACGCGTTCAAAGATCTCAATCGCATAGTCAAGATGGGTTTTGGAAGCGATGTTAAAAGAGATACCAAAATTTTTGACTGTTACATTGGGCAAATTGGCTCTGCACTCAACAATATGGAGCGGTGTGAAGTCCCCATGAACATCAACTCGAAAGTGGGTCGCCCTTCTTGAGGGATACGTATCAAGCCACCAATGTCCCCCAAAAGTCATCCTGAGTTTCGCGATGCGAGGTCGAAGTGTTGCACCNCACCCCTCGATGTATTCCAAAAANTCATGGGCAATTTGCGAGAGTTCCTCGTTCTCCTGTAGCATCTCAATGAACAACGCGAGTGTCATAAACCGCTGTGTGGTGTGCCCATAACTTCGCTCTTCNTCTTTGACGAGCTTCCCACCCAGAACGGTNTCGGTTGCGACTAAAATTTCATCAGGGGCATGATAGGAAAAATAAGAGATATAGGTGAGATCAAGCCCCAGAGCCCGTAGATATTCTGCGACTTCTAAAACACGCGCGTCTACTCCCTCGGAAATAAGCACCAACCGCTGTCGTTGGTTGAACGCCGATTTCCGAATATCGCCGGGTTCATATTCAAAGAATTCACTATGTAGGGCAGTAAGGGACGAAAACTCTTTACCCTGTTGTTGGCACCAACGGTAAGCAAGTTGTTCCAATTCTATAAAAGAAAGTTGAGAAACCCCAGCGGCATACTCTAAAATCTGTGTAATTGCCGTCCGAGAGGGCTTTCCACGTTTGAGTTCAATAATCACGCAATTGCCCTGTCTGTCGAGCGCGAGTAGGTCAATTTTCTGTTTCGATGTACTCAGGGGCGGTTGCCTACTGATAACGCATAGCGGCTCACCAAGAACCAGCGTTGCATCTTTTTCGAGTAGATCCTCGAAGTCGCGTTCCTCGCCAAAGCGCAAAGGTTCTAATTTTCCAAACTTCCTGTCTTCCCAACGATAAACTTCCATTTTTGACCATTGTCCCGCAAGTCTCTATAGGCTTGTGCTATTGTGATTTATGTGATTTACGCTGATGATGAAATCTCCAGTAATCAGAGCAAATCAGATAATCAGGGAAATCACAGTTCTGACTTCTTCATGGAAATAAGAATATATACGGTCATTCTACACATTAAAATTTAACCAACGGATACGTTCCCGATATGTCTCGACCTCTGCTGCGATTCTGGTATCATTCCAATTGTTTTTCTCACCCAAGAATTGCGCTATTTTGGGTGCTATATCAACACCTTGCCCCGGCGTCCAACCGATCCGTGTCCGCCGCCAGAGGATATCTTCAAGCGTGATCGCCATCTCACCCCAACAGGCATAGAGAAGTTCAGCTTTCGTGAAGGGAAGAGACAACGTTACTGGCTCCGCAAGCGTTCCATCCTCAGCGATAAACTTTTGAATCGTGCTATACCCTTCGCCATATCGTTTAACGAGACGCTCTGCCTCAGCACCCGATGCCTCCCCAACCGCATTCAGCAACGGGTGATCGGCGGTTTTACAGGCACGTGGGACGTTTAGAAATTCGGCAAGATGGTTCACCGTCTCTTCCGCCATCTGACGGTGTGTGGTGAGTTTTCCACCATAGAGATACATTATCCCGCTTGGACTCTCTGTAATTAAATGATCCCTCGAAACAAAACCTGTTTTTGCGAATCTATGCGCGGAACGGTTCGCAGCGATGAGAGGTCGGGTACCGGCATAGGCAGCAATGATAGTATCGTTATTGAGCCTCTTTTCGGGAAAAATCCGCTGTGCTTCCGAAAGCAAATACGCCACCTCATTTGCCGATGGTCGAACTGATGCCAATTCCTCCTCTGGTGTCGTTTCAGTCGTGCCAACAATGGAGGTACTATGGGCACCGGGTAAAATAAAAATAACTCNCGGATTCCGCCTACGNTGCTTATCCAGCTGCGTAAAGGTTATCAGACCGTAAGCCCCAACGTCGTCCTCTTTTCCACAGCGCGGTAAAAGGAGATGGACACCTTTCGCGTTTTCTGTCAACAAGCGCGGGGTCCCGTCGTAACTCGGATCTTTACGCCACACATGGTCGCTCCAAGGTCCCGTCGCCGATACAATTTTCCGTGCCGAAATCTCAAAACGTTCTCCAGAAACAACATCTTCAGCGGCTATCCTGTACATCCGGTTCTCAGCATTGGCAGTCTCGGACTGTCTGACAAAATCAAGAAAACGGACATAATTCGCCACAATAGCCCCGTGGCGATGGGCATCCTTGAGTGTTGAGAGCGTCAACCGGGCATCGTCAACCGTACTATCCCATAAAAGGACACACCCCTTTAGCGCATTTGTAGCGATAGGTCCGACAAGATGCCGAATCTTTCGGGCATCGCGAATCGCTACTGACTTCTCCTTTTCATCCGTTTTAGAGAGACAATTGTAGTAATGCGCGGCGAGTTGCATCCCTGTCAACGGATACGGATCGCCTTTATAGCAAAGAAGTGCTAACGGAATCGGTTTGACGAGATTCGGCGCGATCCGGCGGAGGATTTCACGTTCCCGACGGGAATTTTTGACGAGTTCAACGTCGCGCTTAAGTAGATAGCGAAATCCGCCATGGACGAGCTGAGATGTTGCGCTACTCGTTCCGTTTGCGAAATCGCCTTGTTCAATCAAGCCTGCTTTTATGCCACCATTGAGTGCAAGGTCCCGGATTAAACCCGCACCGACGATACCACCACCGATAACTAAAACATCCAATGGTTCAGTTTTGAAGATTTCTATATTCCGGGCGCGAGTGTGAACTGAAAATTCCGTTGGCATTTTGATGTTTAACCATTCATCAGGTGGCTGTGTGAAGAAACCTTGCGGATAGCATCCAAAATTCCCGACACGGCACCTGCTACCGGTTCTGTCAACAACGGTAAAAATATAAGCTGCGAACAAGCCTTTTCAGTTACAGGCAAATCTCCTGGCGCATAGGTTTCAAACGTGCCACCCATATCATTGGTGCAGAGGACACCGCGACCGTCCATGTACATATCAAGTCCGTGTGTGAAGAGCGGTAAGGTATGTAGCAGCGGATACGGATTGCTATTTGTCGGCATAGTCCCTGAAAATACAGGCACACCATCGCCAACGACAAGCGGATAAGGGTTATTATTTGCCAAAACCCCCTCTTTTCTGAGTGCCTCGGCGAATATCGGAGCCGGCAGCCCATGCATCTCTTCCTCGTGATAGTGGATAGGAAACCCAAAGAATCCCGCTGACTCAGCACCTGGATATGTTTCAATAGGAGAAACACCCGCAATCTCTCGTAAGCCGCCAGAGATTGCCTGGATATAGGCACGGCGGTTTGCATTGAGTTTATCAAGTTTCTTCAGCTGCACCGAAGCGATACCAATAGCGAGCGGATGCACCCGAAATTTAACGCCAAGCCCCATCGGTGGGAGATGCGTATAGCGCAGTCCCTCCGCTGTTTCCCCTACAATGCCAGCCGGACGATTGACTTGCCCGAGCAGACAAGCCCTCTCAAAAGCTGCTACATCGTTGGTAGCAAGCATTCCACCTTCACCGCCGCTAATGGGTTTGCTACCNTGCAAACTCCATGCCCCGACTTNCCCAATGCTACCACACGGAACACCTTTGTAGGAGGCACCATGTGCATGAGAACAGTCCTCTATGACCGGCACGCCTGTCTCTGCACTGAGTGCCATGAGCGCATCCATGTCACATACATTGCCCCACAGATGCACCGCCACAATCGCCTTGGTCCTGGACGTAATACGCCGTCGAACATCAGCAACATCAATTAACAATGTCCTCGGATCCACTTCACAGAAAACAGGCTTTGCCATCAGCGTCAACGCTGGTGTAATTGATCCCATCCACGTGTAGGTCGGACAGATAACCTCATCTCCCGGACCGACACCGAGTCCAAACATTGCGCTGTGTAGTGCCGCTGTGCCGTTAGTAAGACTCAAAGCAAATCGGGTCTGATGGCGTTCACGCCAAGTTCGCTCAAATTCTTGAACAGTCGCAGATACACCGGAGAGTTCATTCCGAAGCGTCATCTCGTAGACGATCTGCGCCTCTTCTTCTGTTATCTGACTCCACTGCTCCAACTTCGGATAGGACGCATCAGGCGTTTTTTCAAAGACCGGCGTTCCTCCCAAAACAGCAGGAAGATCAGTTTGGGTAGATTCATTTTCAAGACAAGATAACTTCGCTCTGTTTTTCTCCATAGGGAATCAGTTCTGCCTTTTTCTTAACCATCGTCCCCGGCCTCTATAGGCTTGCGGTTGTTTTTATCCAACATCTATGTTATGCTAACGGGTATATTGCTGGTAACCTAATATCACGTATAATAACACGTTTTGAGGCTTTTTGTCAAATTACAGTTCCTCTACAAACATTGCACCCCGCTGAGGTGGTTAAAAGGAATTCCTTTGAAGCTCTCCAGTGGAGAGCAAGGTCTATAGGGACCAAAATCCCATAGTTAGAAACCTTGAATATCCAAAAAGTGTTCGCTTCACTGTTGCGGAACAGAACATCCCAAGCCAAACATTTGTTCGTCAATTTAATACCGTCCGTCCTCGCGCTTGCTGGATTTTTTCTTTTATGTGGACTTGTGCTTCAGGTACGTGGGCAGGATCCACTGGAGTTCTATAGCATTATCCTTGTGAGTGGGTTCGCAAGTTTTGACGATTTTGGCTATGTCTTGTTTAACGCAACACCACTTATATTTACAGGGCTCGCTGTCGCTATCGGCTACAAAAGCGGGCTGTTTAATATCGGTTGTGAAGGGCAACTCTATATCGCAGCGTTCGCTGCCGCATGGATAGGCATACACCTAAACCTCCCTACTTTTCTGCTGATCCCTTTCTGTATAGGTGGTGCAATGATCGCCGGTGCCGGGTGGGGCGCGATTCCGGGTCTCTTAAAGGCAAGATACGGCGCGCATGAAGTTATCAATACCATTATGATGAACTTCATTGCATTCGCTCTCATGAACTACCTTGTTACATCCGTCTACCAAGAGCCGGGTCAGATGATTCCACAAACACAGCAGATTCATGAAGCCGCACAACTCCCACGGTTGGCATCTTTCCTCCCTGTTCTCCCACGGAGCAATCCGCTAAACGTGAGCTGCTTGCTCGCTTGCGCGTGTGCTGTATGTTGTTATATCTTCTTAACATACACCCGTTGGGGTTACGAACTTCGCTTGGTAGGGAATGCGCGAGATGCTGCGGCTTACGGTGGGATAAATCCCGGCACTGTGACGATATGGGTGATGGCGTTGAGCGGTGCGGTTGCGGGGTTAGCGGGTGTGGCTGAGGTCATGGGCTACCGCCATCGGTTTTTGGATAATTTCTCATCAGGGTGGGGATTCACAGGGATCGCAGTTGCACTTTTGGGCAGAAACAATCCTTTCGGCATTTTGGCTGCNGCTATCCTGTTCGGATCGCTGAACAAGGTTGCCTTAGATATTGACATTCTGCTGGGAGTCCCGCGCGGTCTATTTCTGGCTGGGCAAGGTATGTTAATTATCTGGTTAGTTAGCATAGAAAGCATTTCACAAAAATTTTTTGATCATTCGCGAGGCGTTAAACGAGGCGATTAATTTGTTGACATTTTTCTCTCATATCCGCTTGTGCCCGCTTCGCATTGTCCCACAGGTTTCTTTACAGGAAACCTGCGCAGAATGCTTTACATTTGGAAGGGTGTTTTTGATAGGGTATTTCTGCGTATTGTTTGGATGCTTCTTCAGATTTAAGGAACCCCATAAAAGTCTTAACGCACATTATTTCTCCGCAAGGTAAATTAAAAACATGATTTTTGAACTCATTCCAAGTACTTTGCGAATGGCGACACCGCTTGGATTCGCCGCACTCGGTGGGATCTATTCTGAGCGCGCCGGGGTCATCAACCTTGCTCTTGAGGGTATGATGCTCATCGGGGCTTTCGGTTATGTTATCGGAGCACAGGCATCGGGGTCGGTGTGGATCGGATTGCTCGTAGGGACAGGCTTTGCGTTAACATTGGCACTACTACACGCTGTTGCAACGGTTACTTTTCACGCGGAACAAATTGTTACAGGCATCGGTATCAACATCTTAGCATTAGGAATTACAGAATACCTTTTACCGACGACTGAACAGGTAGGGGGTCTTCCGCACTGGAAGGTACCATTTATCGGTTCGTATAGTTTCGTCGTCTACTTGTTGCCGGTGTTGATGGTGGCAAGTCACGTACTCCTGTTTAAAACCCCGTGGGGTTTGCGATTGCGAGCAGCCGGTGAATCAACAGAAGCTCTCGCGGCACTCAGCCTAAGTCGGGCAAAATGGCAATACATCGGAGTTATGCTAAGCGGCATTTTGGCAGGAATCGGCGGCTGTTTTTTAGCATCTGAAGTTCATTATTTCACAAAAGGGATGACAGCAGGACGTGGCTATCTCGCACTCGCGGCGGTCATCTTCGGGAATTGGCATCCATTGAGCGGCATCGCAGCATGCTTCCTGTTTGGATTCGCCACCGCTTTAGAACTCGCGAACCGATGGAACATTCCGGTCCAATTGTTAAACAGTTTGCCGTATATCCTAACAATGGTCGTTCTTGCAGGGTTGGTAGGGACATCACGCCCACCTGCGAGTTTAGGAAGGATGAAATCGTAGGCTGTTGGCAACGGTGTCGCGAACTCTCACCTTACACACCCTTATGCTTCGGTTTTCTCATCTTCGTCTACAAGTCCATGGTAACTGCCGTGGCGACTGTAATAACCATAGGACTTAGCGTGCTTCGGATTGATCATGTTACAAAGCACTCCGATGCCCTTCATCGGAAAGGCTTCTGTCAAATGTCGGACACCAGTAAGGATGTCAAATCGTCGCGTCTTCGTGATGTCAAACACATAGACAATGGCATCAACAATGTTTGCCAAAATCATCGGATCCGCAACGGCACGGACAGGCGGTGAGTCAATTACAATCACATCGTACTCCGATTTTGCGAGTTCCAACCAATCCGTCATCATTTCAGAGTTGAGCAACTCAATTGGATTTGGTGGCACTGTGCCACTCGGGACAAGATGCAAATTAGGAATGTCAGTTTGCTTGACTGTTGCGTGGAGGACAGCGTCCCCATTTTCTGAGTTTAAATGGATAAGGGCTTCACTTAATCCAGGTTTACGTGCACNAACGCGCGCGATAGGGAAATCAGCATCAGNTGTATCCACTGCATCTTCCACCTGAGGAAGTTGCTCTCCCGGAAAAGTGTTGTGTTGAGTGGGACGGCGCATATCCGCATCAATTAACAATACTTTACTCCCCCTTTGCGCAAGTGCAACAGCAAGATTTGAAGAGATCGTGCTTTTCCCTTCTCCCCGAGTNGCNCTTGTAACCAGAATTGTTCTCACNGGTGCCCCTGGATTCAGAAACGGCAACTTCGCTTGTAGGACACGAAACGCCTCAGCNGATCNTGATTGCGGGGCATCGTGAACAATTAGAGGAAGTCGGTACGCATTGCGCTTTTTGATAGACGGAAGTACGCCAAGAAAACTTGGCGATTCAGGCAGCGCGTCCAATTGACGCACCGCATCTTCTAAACGGAGATATGTATCGTCGAAGTAATTTTTCGCTACAGCAAATGTAAAGCCCAACAGCATACCTGCCATTGCCCCCAAAGCGAGATTCAGTTTTAGACGAGGTTTCAACGGTTCTTCGGGTGCCCGCGCCATATCTAAAACTTTAATACTCTCTGTNCGCGCCTGCGCGAAAATTTCCGCCTCTCGCATTTTCGCTTCTAAAGCCAGCACTTGTGTATTATAAATTTCAACATCCCGCTTGAGTCGATAAAACCGCAATTGCGTCGGGGACCAACTACCAAGTTTCTCAAGGTGCGCAGCAATTTGTGTGGCAACCTCAGCCTTCTGTCTATTCAGGCTAATAATGGCTGCCTCCGCCTCATTCACTTTTTCTGTAAGCACCTGATGGAGTGGATTGTAAGAAGATGTTGTACTTTTTATATCTTCTTTTTCCTGAGCAAGTCGTGTTCTTGTCTCTCTAATTTTTTGATCAATCGCCGTCACTTCAGGATGCGTTTCATCATACTTGCCAAGGACTTCTGCCCGGTCGATTTCATACTGGTGTAAACTATCTTGCAGCTTGGAATGCGAAGGGTTCCGTGCGATTGTTTCTGAAACGACATCCTGTGACACGTTCCCCAACTCCGCTTGATAGGTACCCAGTCTAAATTCAGCACTCACCAAGAGATCTATTATTTCATTTTCTTTCACTTGAAGTGCCAGAATGATTTGTGCCTGCGTTCCGCCCTCTGCATTCAAAGTAATTTCTGGATACTCTTGCTGAAATTTAAAGAACGCCTCTTCAGCCTTTGTGAGGCCATCCCTTGTCTGATTCAACATCGTTTGGGGTAGCGGCTTTTCCCACCACTGCATTCTTTCAGCGGCTTCCGCTTCGACAGCCGTCTGAAACACAGTGGCAATCCTATTGGCTATATTCTGTGACCGTTCGGGGGTCCGCTGTGTCACAGTAACAGCAATTACGCTTCCGTCGGGTGTTTCTTCAACCTTTAGTTCCTCGTCAATGAGTGTTTTGACGAAGAAGTCTTCCCACTCAGTGAGTGTGAGTTCACCCTGTTCCGTAGCGTTTTGAGCAAGCGTAATATTCAACAAATCTGCAAGCCATACGACAACCCATCCACGATGAACAGGCAATGGGTCGAGGAGTCCCTCCTCTCTGAGTTGACGGATAGCCGGTGCAATCACGAGGTCTCGCGATTGTATCTGTGCGGCATAAGCCCCCAAAGATGGACCGCCCACTAACCCCGATATAGGCAACTGCGAAAGTAGCGAAGAAGTTGGTTGACCGTCTAAGACGCGGAGGGTTGTTTCAGATTGATAAACCGGCTGCGTAAGGTCGGTTATGAGAAACGCCACGAAAACGGAAAGGAAAAAAATGAGAAGGACACCCCATTTATTCCGAAAAAGGATCCAAAAATAGTCTGATAAACGAATTTCTCTGATTTCTTCAAAGTGCCGATCGGTTGACTCTGGCATCTCTAACCTCTTTAATGGCTGTCAGCCGTCGGAAACCTGCTTCGCAGTGAGAACTATCAGTGAAGAGGATGTTTGTAAATCCAAAACCTCTTTCTGACGGCTGACGGCTGATCGCTGACCGCTATCTTAATTGTATCTAAGCAGGACTGTGACAAGCAAATTCACAAAAGACGTTGCGAAGGTAATGACTCGCCAATCTAAACGTGTTCTTTCACGGACTCTGAGCTGATCCTTCGGGTTCAAGTAAACATCCGAGTGTATCTGATCGAAGTCCAGTTCTTCCTCTGTTCCATCTGCCCGCGTGAGTAAGCATTTTTTTGGATTCGCTCTCTCCTCATTGAATCCACCTGCCATCGCAATGGCTTGACCGATCAGCACCGGTTCAGTAATCACATATTGCCCTGGTTTCTCAACAGCCCCCGTAACGCTTATTTTCGCTTCCGCCAACGGGACATATAGCGTATCTCCCGGTCCCATTGTTGCTTCAACATTTTCTGCAGCGAGATCGACTAAAATACGCTCTTTACTGGTGATGATTTCTGATTTGTGTAAGTTGGCGAAATCAGTTCTCGACCCGCCTGCAATTTTCAACACCTGACTTGCCGACACCTGCGGGGCTGTTATCGGATAAACACCGGGGGCAACCACCGCCCCTATAACACGTACAGGTCGTTGCTGAAAAACAGACGGAACGAAGATTGTATCATGATCCTTCAATGGAATATCGGGCCCCCCAGCACTGAGGAGCTGAAGGTAATCAATCTTTTTATTCAGTTTTCCATCCCGCCAGATAGATATGTCCGTAAGATCCGCAGCTTCGTAGTTGATTCCAGCGGAGGCGAGTGCTTGAAGGAGATACACTTGTCCGACTTCAAAGACATGGAGATTCCCACGTGCGCGAATTTCGACTGCACCGAACACAAGAATCGTCCGTTTCGGTCGCATGAGCGTTACAAACACGCGCGCTGTCGGGAGATGCTTGGAAAAAGCGGACTGCATCTGCACTTCCAGTTCAGAAACTGTGAGATCCGCTGCCTTGATGAGCCCAATAAGCGGATAGGAGACATAGCCATCTTGTTGAACCGGCACAGGGACTCGCTCTTTGCTATATTCAGGATAGCCGTCCACGGTGACAACAAAACTGTCACCAACTTGCAGTTTATAGGTAGATAATTCCGTGGGTTTTGGATCTTTCGGTGTAACCTCTGGGTTTCCAATAGTAGGATTTTCGGTGGGGGAATCCGCAGCGGAAATGAGTACGGAAAGACTCAGTTGTAACACACTCAGCAAAAGTAGTATAAATCTTTTAAGAGAAAGTTTCGGGTTGCTAATACATTTGGCGCATACTCCACCAAAAAACTGATTTCGTAAAGCAGATGTGTTCATGAAAATTTACTGTCAATCCTTTTTCAGATTTTTTAATTTTTCCTTGCGGTTCGGTGAGGTTTGCCCCAGACTTGACGTGCCTCTCCGTAGAGTCGCCTGTGCCTGCTTTGCAGTGAGAATGCAGGCTGCTGCTCGGTATTATAGTAAAGTCCGAAAATATGTAAACATTTCAGGAAGCACCAATCCTACTCCACCGCTGGCGAGGTGTTTTTGCTTAGGCGTTTCCCCTCGCCTATCCGTGATGTCTAAGTAATCATGGACTTTACAATTTCTATATCATTGAATATTTTAACAGACATTCGCTCAAAATACAAGCGAAATCAGAGGTTATTGGCAATGCGAATTTCTTCCTCGTTAAAGGATTCGTCATGCCATTCAGTTATACGCCACTCACTGTTTCTCTTTTCAAAAATAAAGAGATTGTCCCCTTCAGCGTACACACCACTAAATCCACCTTCAAGTGAATGTCCATCGGATATGAAGAGTTGGATTCTATAGTGATTCCGTACTTCCGCCTGATTGCCATCCTCATTCATAGTAATCTCTGGTGGCACAGAGAGTTCTATCTCAATATCCTGAAACTT
>JGI24796J26693_1001242_pt1 | contig 14032 bp, 19 predicted proteins | sample PinacodermFT_FD_26693 | JGI IMG/M metagenome (IMG submission 26693)
TACCTCATCTATTGAGTCAAGATAAAACTCCCTTGCCTGTGGCTTTGTATCCATTTTCACGTGGAGAACCGGGAGAACTCCTCGGCCCTTTGTTTTATGGANTGATAGTCGTCTCCTCCGCCCAAAAGCGCGGTAGANACTCCGGCAAGCGCGGCTCCCGCCGAGAAATAATCCCGGATGTTGTCCACGGTAATTCCTCCGGTGACCATTATATCCATAAACCCGAGAGGCTCCTTTACGGCCTTCACGTAACCCGGACCGAAACTCGAAGCGGGGAATATCTTTACGAAGTCCGCTCCGATGCTGCGGGCGTTAACCATCTCAGAGGATGTAAAGGCGCCTGAGATCACCGTGATGCACCTTTCCCGGCAATACTCGATTATCCCGGGGTCGGTGTGCGGAGAAACTATGAAACGGGCCCCGCAATCAGACATCCGCTCGGCGGAATCACGGTCAAGAACCGTACCCGCCCCGACGCATATTCCGTCCTGCGAAGCAAGCTCCCGAAGAAGTCTTTCGGAACCTGGAGAGATTGATATGATCTCTATGATTCTTATCCCGCCGTCAACGCATCCCCTTGCAAANTCAAGAGATTTTTCATAACTGGCGGACCTGATAACGGCCACGACCCTGTTTTTCTTCATGAANTCAATCACAGTTTTCTCCATGGCGCNCGGTTTGAGACTTNAAAACTTTTAAGGTACACTGAGACTGGCCTGTTTTAATCCCCCTAAAGGGACAGACTATGAAGAATTCGGAGCTCAGAACCGAAAACAAGATATCGCAATTCATAAAAAGAAGCAAAGAACTGGGGCTTAAGGTAACTCCTCAGAGAATAGCGATATACAAGGAGCTTGCAGGAAGCATGCAGCACCCGAGCACCGAGATGATCTATAAGAACATAAAGGACTACTATCCGAACATATCTCTTACCACCGTGTACAGAACGCTCGAGACATTCGAGAGAATGGGTCTCATATCAGTAGTCAACACCCTGTATCACGCCGCAAGATACGACGCCAACATGGAACCTCACCACCACGTCGTATGCGTAAAATGCAAAAAGATAGAGGACATCTACGACGATTCCATAGAATACTCTGAACTTGACCCGCAAATAGACAATTACAAAATTCTTGGATACTCGGTGCTTTTCAGCGGAATCTGCGAGGAATGCAAGACCCTTAACAACTGACCGGGAACGGGCCGTTTCTCGCAAGGCCTCCTAAAAGAGCGGAAAAATGAAAATCCCGCAGGGCTTTGAACGAGCCATAAACTTCAGTCTTCTGGACTCCATATTCTCAAGAAGATCGCGTCGCTTCGGCCTCGGGATGGAGATTCCCGAGGGGAACCTGGCGTACAGTTCCGCTCACGACCCAGTCCCTCTCTCCGAGCTTGAAGAAGCTTTTTTGATCTGGGCGGGCACGGGAACCACAGGTCTTTCCCTGGGAGACTTGCCGAGAACCGGCATATCATGGCTTTTCCAGTGGACCGGCAGAAGCTGGCCGTGCTCCTGCAACTCCCATTCGACCGAACTTTTCTACACAAACGACGATGGCGTTTACATGGTGCGGCTTTTTGACTTCATACCTCCCGACACCTCGATCTTCATGTCGCTTGACAGAGAAAAGCAGCTTGAAAAAATAGTCGAACTCTTCAGGGCAAGCAGAATTACCCTTGAGAACCAAAGAGCCGATCTTCCGAAGGGAGAACCCGGCCTTTTCGACTTTAACGCATGGAACACGAACAAGCCGGGAACGACTTTCTTCGTCCCGGTAACAAACACCACAGTTGAGTACATGGTGCTTCTATTCATATACTTCGGGGCCAAGTACGGATTTAACATTATTGACGAACTCAACGGGGGAAGATCATGCGGTCTTGATAAGTGGATAGAGAAAGGCTACATAAGAAACGACGTCAGGCTTTCTCTGTTCGATCTGGAATTAAGGGTGCTGACCACGCTTAACGTGGAACAGGCCTTTATAAGCCAGAACATGAATCTCGCNCTGCAGGCCTTGGGCCTCGGAGGCTGGACTTTCACCGGACTGCTTCCCCATTACGCGCTCGGGGTCGACCCTTCCCACAAAGGNCTCGGATTCCGGTTCGTCCAGCCGGAAGAAAGCCTCAGGAGCACAAACCCGCCTTATCCCGTTGGAAGGGACGGGGTTTTCGAATCTCTCTGCCCTCCCTACGTAGCGGACATGAGCGAAGCTGTTGACAGGTTTCTAGAAGTAAGGGGTCAGTTCTGGAATGAGGGCAATCCGTTTCCCTACAGAGATCCTGCATCGATTCTGCGCGACGAATACCATCCTTCCGAGGTCAGGATACAGATAGTAAAGGATTTCTGCACTTACGTGNATGAAAACTACGGAAGNTTCCCGGCTTTCCTGGACCCGATGTTTGTTCGGCTGGTATTTCAGGCCCACCACCTTGATCTTGAATTCTACGACAAGTATTTCGAGAAAGATTCATACCACGACCTGCACAAAGAACATTTCAAGCTCTGGCATCCGGAGATTGAGGACCCTTTCGGGAAATAGTTCATAGGATAGTGCTCGGAATTTTTCGCAAATTTAAGTTTTTGGCATTTCTTCAGTTTTAGTTTCACCGACTTGCGAGCAAATATAGGCTGCTGATCTGCTTGAGGTTAATCTCAGCAAATATCCTTGGTATTGGTAGCATTTGGCTTCTGTGCCGTAGGTTTTTTCAACTGCCGCGTGTCAATCGAAAAAATCACTCGGTAGATTGAATCGCCTTACTATTTCTTTGTAGTAACCCCTGGGAACGGATTTATTCTTTCCATGAAAAGGAATGGGGAAGGATCTTTTGCTGCCATTTACATCTGGATGATAGATCTTCGGATGTTTTCCGCCATGTTTTATTTCAAATCGACTATCGTAATCTAAAATCCTCTTGACAAGTTCATGATAAGAATAAACCTTGGAACTGGACATGAACTTTATCTTGAGAGAACGCCGAGATGACCGATAGAAAATTGATCTATTTTCGGTCGTTGATTTTCAGTAGGAAGCGAATAGGNAATTTCAATAGATCTACCGGATTTCGCATTCTTAGTTTTTGATTCTCTGTCTTTCAATTCCTCATATAACTGGAAATATTTTTCCTCGGACCGGTAATGATACGACATGCCGTTTTCATTGCAAAACTCGATCTGGTCCTGAATTAATTCCTTGAGCAAACTCACGGCTTCTTCAAAGGTCTCCCCATACCCTAAGATGCTGACTTCCAGCCCAAGAGCGTAGCACAAGCCATCTTCCCAATAACCGATCACTTTTATGGCTTCTTTGTTGAGGTCTATTTCGGTGGTTCGTTGAGTCATTTCAGGTTCCTATCTGTTCACCCAGTAAACTACTAATTTGGAATTGTTGTCATACGCATCGCCAAAGGTTCCGGCGTCAATTATTTTAACATTGGAAATCTTGCCTTCTCTTCTGATTTGATCAATATATTCAAGAGACTCCCCCGGACTCAATTTTGAGCTTATCAACTCGCCTCTTTCCAATGCACGCGTGTCTACTTGCGACATATCATCGCCATCATGATTGGAGACAAGATACTCCCTTATTTCAACAAGTATTTCCTCTTTCAGCATTGTTAGCCCTTCTATCAATATTCATTTTTAATATAGTGTAAATATTGATTTTGGTCAAAAGGATGGTCTAAGTTGTTGAAATCCAGCATTTCTCACAAGAGCAAGCTCAGAATTTCTATTGAATTAGATGCTGTTGTGTTTTTCGTACGATTATCTGTCCTATACCAACAAAGACTCCATAGTTAACAACAAGTGGTCTTCTCTCAGGATTTCGCCCTTTCGAGGTAGTTCCCGTTTCTGGTATCAACTTTTATCATGTCCCCGATGTTGATAAAAAGAGGGACGGCCACCACCGCTCCGGTTTCTATGGTCGCCGGTTTCGTGGTGCTTGAAACCGTATCTCCCTTCACTCCGGGTTCCGTGTGGGTAACCTCAAAGACAACGGCTGTGGGAAGTTCCACTCCTATCAGTTCTCCTTCATACATCTGCACCGTGACCTCCTGTTGTTCCTTGAGAAATTTCACCGTATCCCCTATTGCATCCGCTCTGAAAGGAAACTGGTCGAAAGTCTCGGAATCCATGAAGTAAAACATATCATCATCCCTGTAGAGATACTGCATGGTTCTTTTCTGTATATCGGGAATGTTAAACGTGTCTCCCGCACGGAATTTCATTTCCCGCACAGCTCCCGTGGCGATATTCTTAAGTCTCGCTGTAACTATCGGGCTTCTCTGCGCCACCTTGGAATGCTTGTACTCGACTATCTCCCAGATCGCGCCTTCGGTCTCNATCTTCATNCCCTTGTGAAAACCACTCGTCTCAACAACAGCCATTTCGGATTCGGTCCTCCTTTATAAAGTTGCAAAAAGTAATTTTTCTCGGAAATTCTCGCTTGCCATCATCATGTATCAACTTTAAGAATCAGGTTCTCTTAAACATCTTTTCAAGCATATTGTACGATATCCGGGTCGCGACCGGCCGNCCATGAGGGCAAGCGTGCGGATTTTCAGAAGCATCCATATCCGCAAAAAGAGTCCGCGCTTCCTGTTCCGAGAGCGTTCGGTTTGCAGTTATTGAACTGTGGCACGCCATGGTCGCACACACAGCGTCAAGATGCTCTTCCAAGCTTTTGGGGTCGCCCAGACCATCAAGCTCATCAAACAGGTCAGCAAAAACCCGGGCGTAATCTGAGTCCCTTAAAAACCCCGGGACGGATTTCACTCTCACCGCATTTTCCCCAAAAACTTCAAAATCAAAGCCGAGCTTCTCCATCTCGTCTGAAAATTGCCGCGCCGTATTGATTTCCCGGACCGTAAGTTCGANAACTTCGGGGATGAGAAGTTTCTGGGAGCAGGAAAAAGCTTCTTCGAGGTAAGATTTTTTTATTCTCTCGAAGTTAACCCGCTCATGGGCCGCATGCTGGTCAATAAGAATGATGCCGTCCGGNTTCTCGCATACGAGATAAAGCTTTCCGANCTGTCCGAGGAACCTGAGGCTTGAATAAAAGCCATCGGAGAACATGTCTTCCCCCGCCCCCTCNGGAGATTTCTCAAACATAGAGGAATCGCCGNTGCGGGGGTGCGGAGCCCCCNACTCAGGCTTGTGAGCGGCTTGGGTGGAAGCCTCTTTTGCCGAAGGCGCCGTGGCGGAATAACCCCTGTTCTCGGGAAGTCCGGGATCTTTTTGCCTCTCGTAGAAGTCTTCAAGGGCCTTCTGGGTTCTTTCCCTGTAGCCCTTCATCCAAGGGGCATCGGCAAGCATTCCGCCTATCGCGCGGCGAATGCTCTGGCCGACTTCGTACTGGCTCTCGAACATCACCTCGCTTTTGGTCGGATGTACGTTCACGTCCACCGAGGCGGGGTCTCTTTCAATAAAAACCGCCCCTTGGGGATACCTTCCCTTTTCAACCATCCTTCCGTAGCACTCCATTATAATCCTGTTTATAAAACGGTCCCTTACGGGTCTTGAGTTTACGTAAGTAAAGAGCCTGCGCATCGAGGAGCGTGGATCCAGAGGACTTCCCAGGAAGCCGCGCAGCGCCAGCGTCTCGTCTTCAAAGTCTACAGGGTAAAGCGGCGTGCCGGGAATTATCTGCGCTGCGCGCTGCGCAAGCGACTCGCTTGCGCCGTAGCGATGGATGATTCTTCCATCTGAGGAAACCTCAAAAGACACCCCGGGTCGCGAAAGGGCCTCGCGCTGGATAACCTCAAGAACCCTGCCAAGCTCGGTCTCCGGTCTTTTCAGAAANTTAAGCCGCGGCGGGGTGTTGAAAAACAGGTTCTTAACCTCAACTGACGAGCCCACGGGAGATGCCGCCTCCTTTATCTTCCTTACGACCCCGCCTTCAATGTAGATTTCGGTGCCGGATTTCAAACCCTCGGCAGCGGTTATCATTCTGAACCTTGAAACGCTGGCTATGCTCGGAAGCGCCTCGCCGCGAAAACCGAGAGTCCCTATCGAGAAAAGATCATCAATATCCCTTATCTTGCTCGTGGCGTGACGTTCAATGCTCATGAGAGCATCGTCACGGGACATTCCGTGGCCGTTATCAACCACCCTTACAAGCCGCTTGCCTCCGGCTTCAAGGTGTATGGATATTCTGGTTGCGCCGGCGTCAATTGAGTTTTCAACAAGTTCTTTTACTACGGAAGCTGGTCTCTCGACTATTTCTCCGGCTGCTATCTTAGAGACAAGTACATCCGGAAGTGTTCTGATTCTTCCCATTAATACTTTAGAAAAGCTTAAGCACAATGAACAGGATGAGTATGGCCAAGGGTAAAATGACCGCGGCAACCGAGAAAAAGGAAAAAGCCGAGAGGGTTTTTTTCGGGTGCGTCCCGAAAACGTCCCGCGACTGTTCTTCCACTACGCCGAAATATCTTTTAAACATCCTTGTCTTCCCCGGATGGCGTTGGGGACATCTTCTCCGCTCTCGTCCTGTTAAGCGATTCAACCAGAGATTCGACCGAGACCGCCGGAAGAGTTACCAGCTCGACCGTTCCCCTTGAGCAGAGGTCAACCGAGACCTTCCCTATGGTCTCGTTATCGGGGGCCTCCACTATGTTTACAAAATCGTATCTGCCCAGAGTCGCATACTGCTCGATAACCCTGACGCCTATGTCCTCAAGCTCTTTGTCGACTTCCTTTATTCTCCCGGGCCGTTCCTTTACGGTTTTTCTGCCCTCGGGAGTAAGCCTGCTGAGTAATATGTAAATTGCCATTGAAAAAACCCGCTGTTTCCATGAGTTGCGGCGAATCGTGTGCCGAAGGAGTTTTCGGTTGCCGGTTAGCTGTTCTAAATTTATAACCTTTTTGCAAGATATCTCAAGAAAAAAGCCCTCCTGTAACTTCCATAACAAAAACTCTCCGTTATATTATTACAAACATTTTTTCAGACCTGATGAAAAGCATAATTCACGCCGCTACAATCACGCTTGCCCTTCTGCTTTTTCCGCTTCTTCTCTCTCCGCAAGCGGATGTCGCTTATGCGCAGCCAAATCCACGCGAAGATCTAACCGTAACGGACTACTCGTGGAAATCCTACGGAGTCGGGCGCATTGCAACGCTTGGAAGAATAACCGTCGCAAACTCCGGCAAAACCAACTACAAGAATATCAAAATCAGGGTTGATCTGTTTACGAGAACCGGCAAGCTTCTGGGCTCGCTTCAGGGAAAGATAGCCGAGGAACTGCCTGCAGGAAGCCAGAAAACCTTCTCCAACNTGGATCTGGGGTTAATGAACTCGGACCTTGAGAACTCCGAGGCGATGGTAACTGGCGCCGAGGTGTCGGGAAGTTCTTTGTCCGCAGGTGCCGAGAACGTGATTTTCATAAAAAACTGGGAGTTTGAAGGCGCGAGCTTTGGAACAGAAGGTTTCATAACGGAAATCACCCTTGAGAACACAGGAAAAACCCATTTTAAGAACATGAAACTGCTTTTAACGGAAAAAGGCGGCGGAACCGGACCGGGCAGCTCTCACCTGTCCTCGGTAACCATACACGACGTACTTCCGGCCGGAGAGGAAAGAACTTTTACGGGGATAAACGTCGGTTTCTCGAGTCCGAAAGCCGTTGAAAGATCTATCGCCGTCTCTGGAGCCGAGGCGATAACAACAAAGGAACTCAACTACATCCTCTCCGGCGGAGGAAGCCTAGGGGAGAGGATAAAGAAAAAGATCAGTTCCGTCAGCATACTCAGGAAAAAANACGGAGAGAAAAAAACCGAACCGCCAAAACAAACATCATCTTCAGATGAATCCGAAAGCGCCTACAACGAAGGAACCGAAGGCGTCTCTCCTACGGCCAGCTCGGTCGGTTCTACCAGTTCGGCTGCAGACAAGAACACGGAACTTTCCCAAGAACAGCCCAGAGAAGCTTTCCCTAAACACGATATAGTAATAAGGGAGTTTGAATGGGGAAGCGGAATCCCTGGGGCGACCGCAACGCTCAGCAAGCTAGTCATCGAGAACATAAGCGATATCGCTTACGAGAAAATAGAGCTTGAAATAGAGTTTTTCAAATCCTCGAACGCCCCTTTCGGATCAAACCGCTTCAAGATAAAAGAAGTCCTGGCTCCGAAGCAAGTGATGTGGCTCAGGAACGTTCAGGTCGGATTTATAAGCAAGCTTCCCGACCCGAATCATATAAAACTCAGAGTGATAAAAGCAAAAGCGATTATGTAGAGAGCTTAAAGCTTGTGCCAGGATTGGGAGGGATGAAAGCTCCTGGGAATATCTCTAGCTTCCAACTAATTCGAGGGATTCTTTTATCGTTTCGACCAGCTTGTCTCTGAACTGCTCGATTCCTTCAAAGGGAACAACTATGCTTGACCTGCCGCCGCTTAGTTCGGTAATCCTAAGGTACTGACCTTTGTGGTTTTCCTTGACGTCAAAGAAAAACCTTTTAGATTCAATATCAACGTGGTTACTTACATGCTCCTTTTCTGTCCTTTCTTCCATCTGATCCTGCCTCCTAGAAAAATTTGTTGGAACAATTATTGAGGCATGACTATAACCCCTGAAAAGTAAAAAGCAAACTATTCTTTTATAGCCCCGCAAATACAGATATATTCAGGGATAAAACCCGCGAAAATGGCAAGAATAAAAATAGATCTACCAAGCAGATTCGTCTTTTCAACGCAAATTCCGATAAGAATAGACGACATAAACTACGGCTCTCATCTCGGACACGACTCGGTGCTGACTCTCGCACATGAAGCCCGAGTAAGGTTCCTCNCAACACACGGCTACACCGAAAGCAACATAGAGGGAGTGGGAATCATAATGGGAGACGTCGGAATCACCTACAGTTCNGAGGCGTTTTACGGAGACGTAATGAAAATAAGCATCGGCATCGGCGAGTACGGTAACCACTTTCTCGAGCTTATCTACGTGCTCATTAATGAAAAAAGTGGCAAGGAGGTCGCCAAAGTCAAAACCTCTCTTGTGTTTTTTGACTACGAGAAGAGAAAAACCGTGCGAATGCCGGAGAAATTTCGAAGGAAAATCATCCCCGAAGAGTAATCACCGGGGGTCCTCGCTACTGTTCCTTTTTGGGAGCGTAACCGATGTAAATCGTGTTTTTACGTTTCTTTACCAGAAAAAGATACTGCTTTCCGGGTTCCAGGCCGCTTATGATCTCGTTGTAGTCTCCAAGGTTTGCCACTGGGTTCTTGTTAACCTCGAGTATCACGTCCCCGGGACGAAATCCCGCCTCCCAGGCCGAACTGCCACGGTTTACGTTCGTAACCAGAACCCCGGCTTTATCCTCAACGCCGAACCGCGCGGCGATATCCGGGGTAATGTCGCTTAATTCAATATCTTCTTCCCGTTGGGACTGGGAAGGAGTCTCATCATCCGGCATCTCGCCGAGAACAACAGAAATCTCCTTAGGCTCCCCGTTACGGAGAACCGTGATTTTAGANGAAGTACCTGGAGCTTTCATTCCCACAAGTTTGGATAAAGACGTAAACTCCTTTATAGGTTCTCCATCAAATTTCACTACCACATCNCCCCTCTGNAACCCCGCTTTCTCCGCGGGACTTCCCGGGCTTATATCAGATACGAGAGCCCCGTCGGTGCTCTCATACCCCATGCTCTCGGCTATCTCCTGCGTTATGGGCTGAATAACGACTCCCAGCCATCCCCTGACCACTTTACCTTTTTCCATGAGCTGCGATATGACCCCCTTGGCCATGTTGGTGGGGATAGAAAAACCTATTCCCTGGCCTCTNGCCGCTATCGCNGTGTTAACACCAACCACATTCCCTCCAAGGTTAAAGAGCGGACCTCCGCTGTTTCCAGGGTTNAGGGACGCATCGGTCTGAATGAAATCATCGTAGGCTCCGAGACCCAGAGACCTTCCCTTCGCGCTCACTATTCCGACCGTCACGGTATAGCCGAGTCCGAAGGGATTTCCGATCGCCATGACCCAGTCGCCGATTCTAAGCTTGTCCGAATCTCCGAAAACAACGGGCTTTAGCTTTTTTTCAGGCTTTATCTTCAGGACCGCAAGGTCCGTTTTCGTGTCCTGTCCCACAATCTCGGCCGTATACCTTGACCCGTCGTAGAGAACGACCTGTATATCCTCTGCCCTGCTGATCACATGGTTGTTGGTAACTATATAGCCGTCTTTGCTGACTATGAACCCAGAGCCCAAGCCCTTTTGTCTGAACTCCCGCTCCCGGTCGTTCGGAAAAAACCTCTTGAAAAACTCCTCAAATGGGTCTCCTTCGCCGAAATCAGGCAATGCCTTTCCCCGTTTTACGACACTCNTAGTGCTTATGTTCACGACAGAATGTTTTTGTTTCTCGACAAGACCCGCGAGGGAGGGGAATTTTTCAGAAGAGCCGGGAGAAGAGAGAAGTTCCGGGACATCTTCGCGCGACAGNGACCCAGGNCTTTCTTCGTCTTCCTCTACTTTAGCGCACGANAGGGAACCCACAAGCAAAAGACAGGCAGCAAAAAACAAGAAAACGGTTTTNTTCATAGTTAAAGCCTCCAACTTCATTCGAGCATCCCGACTATTTTATCAGCAACTTCGGAGATACTCATATCATCTGTAAAAACAACATGCGGCGAGAGTTCGTAAATATCCTTTCTTTTCATGAAAAGCTCATGGAACTCGGCGCGNGGGTCCTTAACGTCAAGAAGAGGTCTTCCTTTCTTGCTCCTCACCCTGTTCCAAAGGGTATCGATATCCGCCCGCAGATAGAAAACCTCACCCGAGGTCTCCATTATTTCGCGATTCTGCCGCCGCAGAACCGCACCTCCCCCCGTTGAGATCACGGCCGGGGATGTTTTCTGCGAAAGAGTGGCGAGCATTTCTGTTTCCTTCTGCCTGAAACTATCTTCCCCCTCCGCTTCAAAGATCTCGGATACAGAAAGACCTTCGGCCCGTTCCACTTCANTGTCAAGATCATAGAAATTCATTTGTAGTTTTCTGGAAAGCTTCCTGCCGACGCTTGTTTTGCCCGCCCCCATAAACCCCGTAAGAAAAATATGTCGTTTCTCGCTCAAATCAACCTACAGNTTTTTTCTGACGGGAGAACCCTCGGCGGGNACATTTGCGCCGGAGAGCATTTTCTCAACGTACTTGCCTATTATGTCGCACTCGATGTTAACTTCCCTCCCTCGGCGAAATTCAGAAAAAGTCGTCTCCCGAAGCGTGTAGGGAATTATGTTTACCGAAAACTCAGTGTCNTTTACCGAATTGACGGTGAGACTTANGCCGTCAACGGCGACCGATCCTTTTTCAACCACATACTTCGCAAGCGATGCGGGAATCGAGAAAGAAAAAACCTTGGATTCTCCTACCGGAGTAATGGACTGAACTAACCCGACTCCGTCCACATGGCCCGTGACGATATGTCCGCCCATCCTGTCTCCGACCCNAAGAGATCTCTCGAGATTCACTCCGCTCCCCGTCCGGAGGCCAGAAAGGTTTGTCCTGGAAAGCGTTTCATGGGACGCGTCAACGGAAAAACTCCCGTCTCCCGCAGAAACCACCGTAAGGCATACGCCGTTTACGGCCACGCTCTCTCCCAGACCCAGTTCCCCGGCATCGATCTTCCGAACACCAATTTTTAAAAGAACACCCTTGTCCTTTTTCTCAAGCGCCCGCACAGATCCAATGTCTTCAACTATACCGCTAAACATTTAACTCTCCTTGTCCCGCCACAGGACTGCGGAAATCAGGATCGAAATCGCCCCGACCGTGATCGCAGAGTCAGCCACGTTAAAAGGAGGCCAGAGCAGGTCCGGGTTTCCCGGCCAGTAAACTGCAATAAAATCGGTCACGTATCCGTAAGCGAACCTGTCTATTGAGTTTCCAATAGCTCCCCCCAGCACCAAACCAAGCGCATACCGAAAAACCCTNTGCTCCTCTTCAAGTCTGCGAAGAAAGAAAAAAATCACGACCAGCACCAAAACGAAAACAATTATATAGAAGTAGAGTCTTACATCCTCGGGCATGTTCCTTAACATGCCAAACGCGATTCCCGGATTTCGCAAATGCGTTATGTCGAACCACGAAAACACGTCTATCCTCGATAGAAACGGCACGTGGGCCTTAACGAGCCACTTGGTCAGCTGGTCAAGCAATACTACCAGAAAAGATATAACGAATACGCTCAGATAATTTCTCATGAAGAGAACAAGAAATCCTGCCCCCGAAAGAAAATCCCGGAAACTCCCGGCAGATGGTTAAGCCTCATTCCAGCCGAAACTCTATCGGAACCTTGACCCAGCTTGAAACCGCCTTGAAGCCTCTTTGCGCCGGGACGAATTTCCACTTTTTTACAGCCTTCAAAGCAGCATTATCAAGAACCTTGTGACCGGAGGACTTGGAGATGGTTACTTCCTCGGGCTTCCCGTTCGGAAGCACACGCACATTAAGCAACACGCTGCCCTCGTAACCGCGTCTTATGGCAACCNCGGGATAGCCAGGTCTGGGGGTAAAACCGTAAGATGGCCTCGCGGTGGCATAACTTTCTTCGGGTTGCTCCTCCGGGGCGGGTTTTGCGTCCTTTTTAAGCGCTATGGAGTCATCCCGCTTTTTCACTTCCTTTACTTTTTCTTTTTTCTTNTTAACAANCTTTTTCTTTCTTACGACTTTTTTCGCNGGTTCGGGTTTTTTGAATTCAAAATGCCTCAGGGAAACCTCTATGTGATCGCCGTATACGGGNACACTTTTCTGCACGACAATCTTCCCCCAAGCAATAGATATAAGAACATGGAAGNCAATTGANAACAGTATGAATTTCTTGAGATTGTCAACCGGCCTGCCCATACCAAAAGATTATTCTATATCAATAATCAGAAATTCCTTAATTCCTCCGGGANCCCTGACCTGTATCTCGTCATCGACTCTCTTTCCGATAAGTGCGCTGCCGACCGGAGAGGTAACNGATATAAAGCCATTTTCGGGCTCGGATTCATCCTCTCCCACAAGTTTGTACTTTTTTATGTCTCCGGAATCAACATCCTCCACCGTAACCGTAAGNCCGAAAACCACCCTGTCCCGGGCAGTGATTTTCTCGGGGTCAATTANTTCCGCGCGGCTAAGGCGGTCTTCTATTTCCTGTATCTTTCCCTCTATGAACGACTGTTTCTGCTTGGCGGTCTCNTACTCGGCGTTTTCGGAAAGGTCCCCAAGGGATCTNGCATACTCTATAAGNCTGATCACTTCCTGTCTTTCGACGGTCTTTAACCTGTGAAGTTCATCCCGAAGCTTTTTCCATCCATCGGGAGTAATTAAAACTCTTTGGACACTCATTAAAATCTCCTCCGCACCTCAACCATACCCCAACCGGGTTAATAGTAGCTCTGCAAAGCCTTTACGTCGAGACCGATTCTCACTAGGGCCTCGATAGCACCGACTCCGGCGATAGCACCGGCGAGGGTGGTGAAGTAAGGAACATTGTTTACAAGCGCGGTCCTCCTTATCGAATAGGACTGCGCGATCTCCTTTTTCCCGAAAGTGGTATTTATAACCAACTGCACCTCACCGTTTTTAAGGTGATCGACTATGTGGGGACGGCCCTGCTTAACCTTGTTCACNGTTCGGGAAAATATACCATTTTTATTGAGAAATTCAGATGTGCCCCCGGTAGCCATTATATCAAAACCGGTATCGCTCAGCCTCCGGGCTATATCAAGCATCTTGTCGGACTTGTCCTCGTCTTTTATGCTTATGAAGGCCACTCCGCCGGAGGGAAGGCTGTTGCCGGCCGCAATCTGGGATTTGGCAAACGCCTGGTCAAGGTCGGGAGCGATTCCCATGACCTCGCCGGTGGACTTCATTTCCGGGCCCAGAATCGTGTCAACTTCCGGGAACTTGACGAAAGGAAANACCGATTCNTTTACGCAGTAGTGCTNCGGGACGATTTCCTCCGTGTAGCCGAGTTCCTCAAGAGATTTTCCGGTCATCACTTTAGTCCCTATCTTGGCCAGCTGAACTCCTATGGCCTTGCTCACGA
>JGI24796J26693_1001280_pt1 | contig 13708 bp, 8 predicted proteins | sample PinacodermFT_FD_26693 | JGI IMG/M metagenome (IMG submission 26693)
GACGATTTCTGCGGAATTGGGCGCCCAACCGAACTCGTCGCAACCGCCGTATTCGGCGGGTACGATCAGGATATCCCCCGTTCGCAAGTCCTCCGGCCCCACCACACGAGTGCGCGGATCGCCGGACCCAGCCCAGCGAAAGGCGCGCCGTCCATCCTGCGGCTCTCGGATTTCTCCCGAAGCCTCTCGCTCTGGCGCGTCGGACATGTCGCCAAGGCTTTCTCCTTGCCGGCCCAGCCAAGCGCGAGCTGTCCAGAGCGGGACTTCGACCGCCTCGGCGGCGCGCGGTGGAACCAACCGGATCAACTCGTCAAGTGAGCCTTGTTCACCGTCCTTGAGATCGTCTTCGCCAAAATCGCCCCGCCACACGATGGATACTCCGGCGGCAGTCCGATCGGCTCCGTGCAGAAACAGTGCGACCTCCGGATCTGCCGCCGGTCGTGGCGATGTCCATGACCAAAGGTCGAGATATCCCGGCATGACAACGGGAGCGTTTGACCGTTCCGTCGCAAGATCGTTCGAATCGATGCCTGCTTCCGCCAAGCGTTTCGGCAAAGTCTCCACGCCGAAATCCACGGTGCCTTCCCGGGCAACCGCTTGAAGCGCTTCCCATGTCTTCCGGATGCGGTCGCCGTAGACGGGATCGTCGGCCTTCTTGGCGATGTCCTCGGGACAGGCCAGGATTGCAGCTTCTGTGGAAACTGGCCGTCCGGCCCGATTCAGCCTGCCGAACCGCTGACGGAGCGCATCTAGTGGAGCAGCCTGGGTTACCAGACCGTCGAGATCGAGATCGACGCCGACTTCCAGGCATTGGGTTGCGACTACGAATAGGGGTTTCGCTCTCCCGCGAGACTTTGCGCCGGTGCGGAACGGTGCAAGCGCCTCAACGATCCGGTCCCGGTCCACGTCGCGCGAGCGTCCGATCATCAGTATGACGTCGGTGCCGCCATTGGCGCCCTCTTTCAGCCTTTCCCTAAAGTTCTCGAAGGTATCTCGCGCGAGGGCCACGCGGTTGACCACGATGCCAACAGCAGGCGACGACAGGTCTTGCTCTTTCAGCCGCTTCATGGTCTCGCAAGCGGCCGTTGCGAAGGCCTCCGCGACAGACGCGCCGCGCACGACCCTTAGCGAAGCTGGCTTGCGTGCTTCAATCCTCTTCTTCAGTTCGGGATGATCCCGATCTTTCGGTAGGAGCGAGAAGTGCCGTGCCGCCGTTTCGCCAGGCGTTGCTGACAGGAGCACTCGTTGCACTTTGGCTCCACCAATCGACCGCACGGCGTCGAGCGTTTGCCGGAACGGTTGTGAGAGGTGTGCCTCGTCCAGAAGGATCAGGCTGTCAACACCAAGCAGGCCGGCATGGACGGGCTTCATGCGGTCGGATACGCCGTATCCGCGAAACAATAGCCGCGAGCCGACCTGATCGACTGTGGAGCAAAGAATCGTCGGCTGCGTTGGCGTCCGAGCCCAATCGTGCTCCAGCGGCGCACCACCGCGAAGCCGTCCCGCAACCAGCGGTGGCGCGCCGTCGCCCGCGAGCTGTTGCAGACGGCGTGCAACTTCTCCAACAACGTCACGCCCGTCCGCAACTTCGCTCAGCGGGTCGCAAAGCGCTTTGGCGATCTTCTCCGCGCGTGTGAATGCATCGTCCACCACGAGACGCCGATCCACTACAAGGGCGATCCGCAACGCAGCCTTACTTGGCATGTCGGCGCGTAGCGCCAAGTGGAATACCGCCGCGTCCAAGGCTGCGGTCTTTCCTACGCCGGTCGGCAGGTCCAACACGTCTGGCCATGTGTCACAGTCGGCGAGCCCTTCCACCAAAGCCTGCTGCCACGGAAACGGGCGATGACCATGGATGGCACGAAAAAATTCGTCGAAGTCGGCCGGACGCAGACCCATGGGTCAGCCTACCAGACCGCGGCAGAGGCCGAGGCCGGTAAACCGGCCGGCGCCAAGGAGGACGGGGCCGCGTACATCCTGCTCGAACTCGATGACGGCATGAACAAGCGGCCGACTCGAGAGCGATTTCGGGGCCTTCCATTGGGCCCATGGAGGCTCTCCCGCCAAGGGGCGCGCGGGCGGCATCCCGTCGATTGCCGAATGCTTGCCGACTTGGATTCGATCCGTATCAGGCCGCGGCAGTCCTGCGTGCTCACAAGCGTTCGCGACAAGCTCCCGTTTCTCAGCCTCGCCCTTCCGCTTGAGATGCCGTTCCAGCACGATCGGTGTAACGCTGGCCCAGACGCGCGAAGACTCCAGATAGGGTCCAATCGAAAGGGACCGCCTTCGCGTGCCTTCGTCCGGGGCAGGCGCCAAGCGCAGTGGCTCGTTCAGGGGCGGTCCTTCCAATGTCAGAACGCGCCGTTCCGTGACCTGACGGTATGGCGCGACGCTCTCGAACGCCGCACGAAGTCCCTCGATACCGTCCAGGGCCGTCCCGCGCGGGGGAATCAGGGCGAAACCGAAGACACGCCCATCGGCGTGGGGAAAGCCGGCAAATGCCATCGGCGCGATCGCGAGATGGGGATGCCGGGTCGGTGCGCCTTCCGACGTATGACCCGAGATTTCCTCCGGTATGGAGTCCTCCCGACCAGCCTTGCGATAGCCGCTCATCAGGGTCTGCCTCAGCAAGCGGCAAACGAGGGAGGCTGCCCGGATGTCGGGAACCGCACCCTCGACCGCCTCCAGCACCAGCCAGTCGCTGGACAATTCAGAAGTCGAGGATCGCTGAGCGAAATTGGGCGCACCGGGACGGATCGACGGGCGGACAGGGTTCGTGCGATGCGCCACTTCCAGTTCGCGCAACCGTCCGGGATAGACGCGTCGGCGGGCGAGTCCGGCCGGATGTCTGAACGCCACGGTCCTGCCTGAAAGGAACCGGCACCGTGTCAGGCTCGCCGAATGGCCGACGTAGCCGATATCCCGCGCCATCGCGTCCAGCGCATCGAACACAACGGGCTCGGGCTCTTCAGGCCATGCAAGCATCACCAGCGGATCGTCCGGACGCGCGACGGGAAAGCGGCGTGGTTGGCGCGGACGTCGCTCAGGCATCACCTTGATGTACGTGTCCGCCGCTCTCGACGCCCTGGAATCGTTCGGCGGCACGTACACGTCGGGCGTTGTCCGGGAGGTGTGATCGCTCGCGTGAATGGCTGGAGCGGGCTGCTGTTCCAGCCACTCCAGCGCGGTCCGTTCCTCCGACCTTTCACCTCGGGCGGCCCAGGCGGATACCAGCGCAGAGAAAACCCGGTCCGGCTGTGGAGGCCAGTCTGGCGCGTCGTCTCCCGGTTCTCGCGCCGCGCGACAGACGCCGGTCAGGAATTCCATTTCGAAGATGAGGCTCATTCTCCGTCCTCGCCTTCGCTACCCTGGCCTTCCAACGCCAGTTGACGGCTGCTGCGGACGATCTCGACAAGCTTGTCCTGGGGCCTGAGAGTCAGCGACCGAAACCTGAAGCCCGTCGCCTCGGCTTCCGCATAAGCCCCCCGATACAATGCTTGCACTGCCGTACGGTCGAGTTCGAACTCTTCCGTCGAGCCGTCAGCGCGCACCATTGCAAGCGGCCCGGCTCCATCACAGACCAGATCGCAACGAGAGCGCAGGGCGTAACCGCGTGCATCCTGTTCGGCCAATGCTACGAGCCCGAGAGCCGCAATCAACGCACGCCCCGTGGCGTCCCGTTCGCCGCCGCCGAAACGCAACCTTCTCAGTCCGGCCAGAGTGATAGTAGCCCGATGTTCCGCGTGGTCGCAGGTCACACCGAGAGGCTCGACGCTCGGTGCTATGTTGCTGTGGTTTATCTCGGAAGGACGAACCAACTTGGCGCCCTTTCCGGCCGCGCTCTTGTCTGTACTCCAATTGGAGACAGACGCGCCCTTGTATACTTCCACATTCCGAAGGATGCCCAGCGGATCGATCCGGCTCCCCGTTCGCCGGCCTGCGGTTCGAGACTCGACTTCGCCGGGACGCGGATCGGCGGGGCCATCCTCGACCGGTGCGTCGATACCCATGATTTCGGAGACGAGCGCACGCGGGAATTTGGCCCCAAGGCCACCGCCTTCTCCCTGGCTGTGCCAGGCTCCGAACAGCAATGCAGCCGGAGACAGTTCCAGCAACGCCGTCGCATCGGCGGGCTTCGCAGCTGCAAGGCGTTGACCCTCTTCGCTCTGCATGAAGGGGGTGCTTTCCAGGAAACTGTCGCGAAGGATGGCGTCATAGACACGATGCGGCGCATCCAGTGAAGTGATCCGCTCCAGAGGCTCCAGCCCCTCGCCGCGAAAATCCACTGTGATGTACGGCAGCGGTATCAGCCCGTCGCCGCTACCTTCCTCGGCGGCAGCCAGCAGCGCTTCTTCCATCCGGTTTGCCTGGCTCTGAACGCTGTCGATCAGTACACACCAGACCTCCTCGCGACCAACGCGCCGCCGTTCGAACACATGCCGTGGCGGCGCCCCTCGGCGTGCGGGCGGATAGGTCGGAGGAAATATCTTGTCTCCTGGCCCTCCAATCGGCTGAAGCCGCCGGAGGCGGCGAATTGCAGCATCCTCATGGACTGCACGTTTCAGGGCTTCCAGATCGATTGTCATCGTTTGTTTCTCCGCTCGATCATGCCGACAGGCCGGTCGCTCTGATCGAGCGGTTCCTTATCGGCTTTGGGCCATCGGGAGTCCCCAGCCGGCCGGTATGGCGGCGTGTCGGGCTCGATGTCGTAGTCCACGTTCTCGGTCGACACGCATATCCGTTCGACCCTGAGCGCGGCATATGTTGTACGATGGATCCGGACCACGATGCTCACCTCTTGGTGAATGCGACTGGAGATGCTATATGGGAACCGAAGGAGAAATGTCAACCCCTATAACCCCACAAATATAGCTAAGACGATTCCTGTTTCGAGCTCAATCTGCGATGATGACGGTTCGGCGGAAGCAGGCCGCATTGAAGCGCTATGTTGGTAGGGTTGCCCGTGCGTTCCATTCGGGCATGCTTCCGGGCCGCAAGGCCCGGCTTCATTGGACTACCGAAATCCGTCGCTCGATCGTTCCGCAACGCGGAATTCACGCTCCAATTCCACCAACTTTCCTCACCGACACCCTTGGCGAACCTGTGCTATTCACATGACGCGCACATGAGCGTCGACAAATGACGGTGCCCGGATGGAATCCGCATGAATGAGGCCGATACCTGCCGGAAGTACGTCGTTCCCAAGCTTCAAGCGGCGGGCTGGGACGAGCGCCCGCATGCGATCAACGAGCAGAGAACCTTCACCGACGGCAGGGTCGTGTTCGTTGGCGGCAAGGCGCGGCGCGGCAGACAGAAGCGCGCGGACTATCTTCTCCGATACCGTCCAGACTTCCCGGTCGCCGTCGTCGAGGCGAAGGCGCGCTACAAGCACGCTGCGGAGGGCCTTCAGCAGGCCAAGGACTATGCTGAAACCCTTGGGCTGCGCTTCGCCTATGCCACCAATGGCGACGGGATCGTGGAGTTCGATTACACCACGGGCATCGAGCGCGCGGTCACGGAATTTCCGACGCCGGAAAACCTCTGGACCCGCCTTCGCGACATCGACGGCCCGGACGACGATCTGGCAGCCCACCGCCTGCTCACCCCGACATTCCCGGACCGCACCAAGCCGCTGCGCTATTACCAAGAGATAGCCGTCAACCGCGCTGTCCAAGCGGTCCTGCAAGGACGCAGACGGGCACTTCTGACTCTCTGCACCGGTGCGGGCAAGACAGCAGTCGCCTTTCAAATTTGCTGGAAGCTCTGGCAGGCGCGTTGGAACGCCAAGGGCGACAACCGGAGGCCGAAAGTCCTGTTCCTGGCGGACAGGAACGTTCTCATCGACGATCCCATGGCAAAGGACTTCTTCCCTTTCGGTGAGGCGAGGCACAGGATCGCGGGCGGCCGCGCGGTGAAGAGCCGCGACATCTATTTCGCGACTTACCAGACAATGGCGGAAGACGAGAGCCGGCCCGGCCTCTATCGTGAGTACGCCCGAGAGTTCTTCGACCTGATCGTGGTGGACGAGTGCCACAGGGGCAGCGCGCGGGAGGACAGCGCCTGGCGTGAAATTCTGGAATGGTTCGAGCCCGCAACCCAAATCGGGATGACCGCGACGCCACGCCGGGAAGAGAACGCAGATACTTACGCCTACTTCGGCGATCCGCTCTACCTATACAGCCTAGCCCAGGGCATCGCCGACGGCTTCCTGGCGCCCTACCGGGTGCACCGCATCATAACGGACTACGATTCCGCCGGCTGGCGTCCCACTAAGGGCGAACTCGATCGTTACGGGCGCGAGATTCCGGACGCCGATTACGGCACGGCGGACTTCGAGCGGAAGGTGGCGTTGCGCGCCCGGACGCAGGCCATCGCCCGCCACCTCGCTAGCTTCATGGCCCAGACGGACCGCTTTGCGAAGAGCATCGTCTTTTGCGTCGATCAGGAACACGCGCTTGAGATGCGTTCGGCGCTTGCTGAACTGAACGCCGATCTGATGAAGGATCACCCGGACTATGTGTGCCGCGTGACGGCCGATGAGGGCCATGTGGGAAGCGCCCACCGGGAGAAGTTCCAGGACCTTGAGACGCAGACTCCAGCGGTTCTCACCACGTCGCAGTTGCTGACGACGGGTGTCGACGCGCCGACCTGCAAGAACGTAGTGCTTGCCCGAATGGTTGGCTCCATGGCGGAGTTCAAGCAGATAATCGGACGCGGCACTCGCCTCCGGCCCGACTATGGAAAACTCGCATTCAACATCATCGACTACACGGGCACGGCGACGCGCATGTTCGCGGACCCGGCCTTCGACGGCGAACCCGTCCGCGAAGGCGAAACCGTGATCGACGCTGAAGGGGAGACCGTCGGGACGGAGGAAGGAGAGGACGCCGCTCCCGACCCCGACGACATAGGAGACGACCCGTGGGTTACTCCCGACGACGGAGCGACGCAGGGTGAGGGCGACGATCCCGGTCCGCGCAAGTTCTATGTGGACGGTGGGGAGGTCGAGATCATCCGGCATCTGGTTTACGAGCTCGATGCGGACGGGCGGCGGCTGACGTGCAAGCATCTGACCGACTACACCGGCGAGAAAGTTCGCACACTCTACCCAAACGCCTCCGAGCTTCGAGCGGGCTGGCTTGATCCGGAACGCCGGGGCGAGATCGTCGAGCGGCTCGAAGAGGTTGGAATCGACCTTGCCATACTGGCCGAGGCCGCGGGAAGGCCGGAAGCGGACGAGTTCGACCTTCTCTGCCATCTGGCCTACAACACACCGCTCCGGACCCGCCGCGAGCGCGCCGACAAACTCCGGCGGGAGCAACACGACTTCTTCGCCCGTTTCGGCTCAGAGGCCCGTGAAGTCCTTGATGCCGTCATCGAGAAATATGCGGAACACGGCAGCGCCCAACTCAAACTGCCTGACGTCCTCGAAGTGCCGCCGCTTAGCGAGTGGGGCAACGTGATCGAGCTCTCGGCCCGCTTCGGCGGAAGCACGGCATTGCGCCGCGCGGTCGTCGAGATGCAGTCTCTGCTTTACGCTTGATCCGCAGGAGACTCGATTGGCACGAACCTCCCGAAAGAAGGCTGCGCCGAAGCAAGTGACCACGGCCCAGCGCCTCGACAGCATCGTCAAGTCCGCGCGCAGGGTCATGCGCAAGGACAAGGGCCTGAACGGCGATCTCGACCGCCTGCCCATGCTGGCCTGGATCATGTTCCTGAAGTTCCTCGACGACATGGAACGCGTCGAGGAAGAGCGCACGACGCTTGCTGGGAAGGGCTATCGCCCAATCGTCGAGCCGCCCTACCGTTGGCGTGACTGGGCCGCCGACGAGGATGGCGTCACCGGACCGGACCTCCTCGCCTTTCTTTCCGCCGAGCATTCTGAACGCCCCGATGGAACGCAGGGTCCCGGCCTTTTTGCCTACCTTCGCGCCCTTCGCGGCGACAACGGGGAACGCGAACGGCGCGATGTGGTCGCCACCGTGTTCCAGGGCTTTGCCAACAGGATGGAGAGCGGCTACTTGCTCCGCGACGTGGTGAACCTGATCGACGGCATCCACTTCGACTCCTCCGAGGAGGTCCATGTCCTGGGCCGCCTCTATGAAACGCTCTTGCGCGAGATGCGCGACGCCGCCGGCGACTCCGGCGAGTTCTATACCCCCCGGCCCGTGGTGCGCTTCATGGTCGAGGCGCTCGACCCGCAATTGGGAGAGACCGTTCTCGACCCGGCCTGCGGCACGGGCGGCTTTCTGTGCGAGGCGTTCCAGCACCTCGAACCGCACGCCGATACCGTCGAGAAGCGACGGGTGCTTCAGCAGGAAACCTTGATCGGGGGTGAGGCGAAGTCGCTGCCCTTTCTGCTTGCGCAGCTCAATCTCCTGCTCCACGGCCTCCACGCGCCGCGTATCGACCCCGGCAACGCGCTGCGCTTTCGCCTATCGGAGATCGGCGAAGGACAACGGGTGAACGTGATCCTGACTAACCCGCCCTTCGGCGGCGAGGAAGAGGCAGGCATTCTCAACAACTTCCCCAAGGACCGGCGCACGGCGGAGACGGCGCTATTGTTCCTTCAGCTCATCATGAGGCGGTTGAAGCGCGCCGGGCGCGGCCGCGCCGCAGTCGTCGTGCCGAACGGCACGCTGTTCGGTGACGGCCTCTGCGCCCGAATCAAGGCTGACCTGCTGGAACGGTTCAACCTGCACACCGTCGTCCGCCTGCCCGAGGGCGTGTTCGCTCCCTATACAGACATCCCGACGAACCTGATCTTTTTCGACACGACCGGCCCGACCCGCGAAATCTGGTACTACGAGCAGTCCCGGCCCGAGGGGCGCAGGAAATATTCCAAGACTGCGCCCCTTGCTTATGAAGACCTCGCCTCCTGCCGTGCTTGGTGGAGCGACCGGGAAGAGAATGAGCGTGCCTGGAAGGTCTCTGCCGGGGGGCTCATTCGGCGTGACAAGGAGGGTCGTGCCACGGCCTGCAACCTCGACGTCAAGAATCCCCATACAGGCGAGGTGGAGGACCGCCGCGAGCCGACGGAGATCGTGGACGCGATCATCGAACGCGAACGCTCCATCCTGTCCCTGATGGACGAGATTAAGTCCGAGTTGGCAGGACGTGCGTGATGGAGTGGCCTCTATCGCCAATTTGCGAGATCGCGCGCCCGATCAACCGGAAAGTTATAGTTGATCCTGAGAAATCATACAGACTTCTGGGAATGCGATCACGAATTGGTGGTCCATTTATACGTGAAACAAAGCTCGGCACTGAGATTTCCGCCTCTACCTTGAACAGGGTGGAGGTCGGAGACTTTATTTACAGTAGGCTCTTCGCGTGGCAAGGGTCGTTTGGTGTTATTCCACAACAATTCGACGGTGCGTTTGTTTCGGGTGAGTTTCCAATCTTCGAGGTCGATCCAGCGAGAGCAGACGCTCGTTTTCTCGTTTTTTGGTTTGGTCTTCCGGAATCACAGAAGATCGTAGAGGCGGATTGCTTCGGTTCGACACCGGGGACACGCAACCGCTACAAGGAAGCGTATTTTCTTAATCTCTCAGTTCCCCTTCCGCCTCTCGACGAGCAGCGGCGGATCGTGACGCGGCTCGACCGTATAGCAGAGTTGATCGAAAAGCGGCGGCAGGCCATCGCCGCCTCCGAAGCGGAGCTGCAAGCTCTGCTATCCAAGGCATTCAAACGCGCAATCCATCGCACTCCTCTACGATCCATGGCCGAGGTTGCGCCCCTTGTGCGTCGCCCGGTCGAGATCGAGCCAGACAAAAGCTATCCCGAACTCGGCGTTCGCTCGTTCGGGCGGGGAACATTCCACAAACCCGCGCTGGACGGAGCCCAAGTCGGCACGAAGAAGCTCTTTCATATCGAACCCGGCGACCTCGTATTCAACATTGTGTTCGCGTGGGAGGGCGCGGTCGCCGTCGTGCAATCGGATGACAAGGGCCGGGTTGGTTCTCATCGATTCCTGACATGCGTAACCGCGCCCAATACCGTAACAGCGGATTTCCTGCAGTTTTACTTCCTTACGCACGATGGCTTGCAACAGCTGGGAGAAGCCTCGCCGGGTGGAGCCGGCAGAAATCGTACACTCGGCTTGAAGAAGCTTGAAGCTATCAAAGTCCCGGTACCACCGATTGGCGTGCAACACTGGTTCGATCATCTTCTGGCCAAGGCGTATCGAGTGCGGCGCATCCGCGACGGGACCGCTCAAGACATCGACGCCCTACCGTCCGCCATGCTTCGCGAAGTGTTTGGAGGGGGAAATGCGATGCTTTAGTCAGTCGGTGCCGTATGACTGTCGCTTCAGATTGGCGACAACCGTCGAGTCACGGAGTAGTTGTCGTTACGGTCTTGTCAGGCGGTAGAGCGATGAGTGCGCCAGTTCTGTGCCTTTGCGCGGAAACCGTTCGCTTTATCGGATATCTTCCCGGTCCCTTCAGCGAGTCGGACAGCGACCGAACCGAGGCGCGCGCATGACGGCCGATCGGATCGTAGCGATGGCCGCGGCGGGCGAATCCGAGACCTTGGAATTCAAGACCACGACAGGCACACGCCGCGAAGCGGTGAGGACCGTCTGCGCCATGCTCAACCAGCAAGGCGGACTTGTGCTGTTCGGTATAACGCCGGAAGGCAAGGCGGTCGGTCAGCAAGTGAGCGAACGGACGATCGAGGAGGTGAGCGCCGAGATCGGCAGGATCGAACCACCGGCCTTCCCGACGATTGAACGGATCCCGCTAGAGCAAGGCCGAGAAGTCGTGGTTCTCTCCGTCAACCAAGGGTCCACGAAACCGTACCAGTACCGGGGCACGGCCTATCGCCGCGTGGGGAACACGACCCTCGCGATGGGTGTCGATGAATACAACCGCGTGCTCTTCGAGCGCATGCACGGCGAACGGCGCTGGGAGAACGAGCCTGCAACCGGGTGGTCGATTGAGGACCTGGATGTGGCGGAAATCCGCAATACCGTTGCCGAAGCGGTGCGGATCGGCCGGTTGAACGAACCCGGCCATCGGGAACCGGAGAATTTACTACGCGGACTCGGGCTACTCCGTGACGGCGTTTTGGTCCGGGCGGCGGCTGTCCTGTTCGGCAACGCCGAGCGACTCGAGTTCGAGATGCCCCAGTGCCTGCTCCGCGTAGCCCGTTTCCGGGGAATCGACCGTACGGAGTTCCTCGACAATCGGCAGTTCAACGGCAACGCCTTCGTGCTTCTCTCGAGCGCGGAGCGCTTTCTGCGCGACACCCTGCCCATCGCCGGCCGGTTCGAACCGGGCCGCATTCAGCGCATCGACGAACCGCTGTACCCACCTTTGTCTACGCGAGAGGCGCTGGCGAATGCCCTTTGCCACCGCGACTACGCGATTGGAGGCGGCTCCGTGGGCTTGGCTGTTTACGACGACCGCCTGGAGGTGACGTCGACGGGGAGCCTGCATTTCGGACTGACCCCGGATGATCTCTTTGATCAGCACGAATCAAGGCCCTGGAACCCACTGATCGCGCGCACCTTCTATCGGCGGGGACTTATCGAGGAATGGGGTCGCGGTACGCTCAAGATGGCGGAACTGGCGATTTCCGCAGGCCTGCCGCGCCCCGAAATAGAAGATGTCGGCGATTGTGTGACTGTGCGCTTCCACCTCGGCCGGTTCACCCCGGCCCAGCGCAGCGGAACCAATGCGACCGAACGGCAGAAGGCGATCCTCGCCCTGCTGGATCAGGCAGACGATGGGTTGTCGCTACGCGAAATTCATGCGCAATTGCCTCTGGACACGACTGTACGTCAAGTGAGAAGAGCGCTGACGAGCTTGAGAGAACGCGGGCTGGCAGCTTCCACCAGGCCCGGGCCTGCCGCGCGGTGGAAGCGGTCAAGAGGAAGACAAGAATGATCTGACCCGCAGGGTTCGATTGGGGTCGGACTAGGGTCCAATAGGGGTCAATTGAAGACACAGGCAGTGAGCTGCTCATCAATCGTCGAGCCTGCGGAGTGTCCGTGGCTCCGCCTCTGTTGTCGCTTTAGCCGCTACAAAGCAGCCATTTGATGGCCGTCGCGGTCGTGAACACCCTTGTCGATTCCCAAGGTCATTGGCAAACAACACGGTGCCGAGTTACAAAAAGCTAGGTAGAATCAAACCTTTACCGCTGAGTCAGATCGAGACAATAAGAGAATGTCGGTCTCGGTGGTTGCGGGCCCCCGCAACCAAAAAAGCCCTTGAAAACATTGATGTTTTCGAGGGCTTTTCCATTTCCAGACAGGGACATTACCAGGTGTTGGGAATCAGGTGGGAATCACGGGGAATCCAAATTTGGTCTGTCATCGTCGGCAACCGGCGAAGTCCGGCGGCGCCGTTGTCGCGGGTGCACTGGGAGGGTGTGTTTGTTCGGTCACCGGGTGGGAATCGGAGTAGAGGAAGAGCAGCGTCCTGAACGAGCCCGGTGGGAGCGGCGCTTCAGCCATATCGGCACCTGGAACATCGAAGGAGAGAAATCCAGACCGGGAACCGCTCGGGGCAAACGAGCAGCTTCCACTGTCAATCCCAACCGAAAATCTCTCACTTTTCGAAATCGAAAATTTCTCACTTTGAGCTTGAGGTCGTCCCCCCAAGCGCGGTGTTGGGGGCGTTGAACTCGGTGGAGTTGTGGGTAACCGGGTTGGCGCAGCGGCCGCCAAGAGTTCGGCGGCGCCAACCCGGTTATCCACGGCGGGCGGCTTGCACCGTTCCTGCTTTCGCTCTGCACGGCGTTCACGCCGCGACCTTCTTGCGGCGCCGTTCCGAGCCGGATTGCAGCATGTTCTGGTGATCCTTTATCCGGTCGCTGTTGCCGCAGATGTTGACGATATGACAGTGGTGCACGAGCCGGTCGATGAGTGCGCCGGCCATTACCTCGTCGCCGAGTACGTCGCCCCATTCAGCGAAGCCACCCGTACGCAAGAGGCGTCCGGATCGGCAAGACGCGCCAGGCCCGATCCACCGCCGGTCGATTGCCGAGGTGAAAGAGGGGGTCGGGCAAAGCGGTGCCGCTTCAGGCAGAAGCGGAAGCATAGTCCGTGATTTACCCGGGAGGGCCGCGCATAGCTTGATTCGGGTTCTTGTGTCAGAAAAAATAGTTAAATCGTATTTCAGCAATAGCAGCGCGATTGCTCGGCCATTTAAGGGCAAGCGTTCGGGTTCTCTGTCCTTGTTGAGGCAGGATTGGCATCGCGATCTCCGGAGAAGTTCCGTAGGTTGATAGTGTCCAAAATCGGCTATAGGACACTCTCGGCGGCCCGAGAGCTAATGTTCGTTGACAGCGAATCTTGAGCCATTGAACGGCTTGGTCCGCCGACGGATTCTCCGCGGTTTCCCAAACATTTTGCAATTGCGTAAAGCAGCAAGTCGATCCCGGTCGTTCTTACGACACTCTAAGTAAGACCTTGCCCATGTTCTCGCGTTCTTCGAGCACCCGTTGAGCTTCTGCGTAGTCTTCGAAGGGCAGAACCCGATCGATCGCCACCTTCAACCAGCCTTCGAGAATTCCATCGAAAATTTCCCCTGCTCGCATGCGGACCTCCTCGGCATTGCTGGTGAAATGTTCCAAATGGCTGCGTGTGAACAGGACCGAACCGGCGGCACCGAGCGCCAGCGGCTCGACTTCGTGAACCTGCCCGGAGACCGACCCGAAAAGAATGCAGATGCCGCGCCTGCGGGCACACTTGATACTGTCG
>JGI24796J26693_1001291_pt1 | contig 13610 bp, 19 predicted proteins | sample PinacodermFT_FD_26693 | JGI IMG/M metagenome (IMG submission 26693)
GACCAGGGGGGGGGTGGTCAGACAGGGTAGGGGGGGGGTGGTCAGCCTGTCCCCCCTAATTGCCGGCGGATTGACAAAAAAAAGCCGCTTTCGATGTGAAAGCGGCAGTCATGCCAAAAACGATGTCACGCGCTCGCCATGTCAGGGCGCGTTGAGCAGCAGATAGTACATAATGCAAAACGTCAGCCCTCCGCCAACGCAGAAAGAGATCACATCCACAAGCCTAACCATCGGCTTCCCTCTGATAACGCTTCCACATCGACCATATATTCGCGCAATAGCCCCGAACATCAGCTGGCCAGTTGGCTGGGGGATTATCAGGATGATTCGCGTCATACCAAACCACATTGCCCGGCCCCATGTTGTAGCCAGCCAGCGCCCGATAGCACAAATCACGATCACTCCAGGGATACAGCGAAGCCGGATAGCTTGGATCCAACCCGGAACGGATGTGGTTGAGATAATAAAAGTCGCTGACCAGCACCGAGCAGCCGACCCGAATGTTGACGGCCGCATTCGTCAAATCCTTGTCAGGATGAAACTGCTGCATGATCTGCATCAAACCCACAGCCCCGGCGCCAGACAACGCATTCGCGTCAAAGCCCGACTCTTCCGTGATGAGCGCCCGCACAAGCAGCGGCGGAATGCCCAACCCATGCTTCTCGACAATCGGCAGCAGACTATCCCAGCTGCGGATATCTTTCTTGCGCGTAGCCATCAATGCGCCTCCAACCACTCAGGCAAGAGACCACGGCTGGTCAAGCCACGGCGAAGCTCGTCTTGCTCAACATAACCCAACTCCCCGTATTTGTCGCGCTGCTCTGCCTCAGACAAGCCCGCAAACGATTCCAAAACAGCTTCCCACATGCTGTCAACCATAGACCTAAGAACCTCACTCCGTGATTCATTCGCCATCAATGCGCCTCCGATGAACCAGGCGGTCCCGCTTCAAGAGCCGCAACCGCTTCCTGAGACAAAAGCTTTACCAGTGGTATCAAATGCTTGGCGTTGGACCNGTCAAAGCCAGGATGAAGCTGGATTGAGCCCAGCCCATCCAACGTTATCGCGCAGACAATCAACCACCCATGCTTGGCCATNTCNATGCCATAAGCATCTGCTGGCGCTAGCCCCGCATATATCCGCTCAGCTCTTACCTGTGTTTCGCNCATCAATNAGCGCCCCTTCCCGCATGNTGAGAATCGACAGCGTCAGAAGCCGCCGAGCCGCCCACCAGCGCCAGGATGGTCGCCACAAAGACCGACTCCGTGTCCGCGTTGATGATGTCCGAGCCCGCCACTTCATGCAGCACGATGCCCAGCAGGGTAAACACAGCCGTCCAAAACGACCGCATGTGGATCAACTTCTGCATACCATGCATGATAAATCCCCTCTTCTGCGCACGCTGCGCCCCGCCACGCCATTTTGCGCCGCGCAATGTACCTACGTACCAAAATGCGCGCGGGCGAAGCGTAGCGAGGCTCTACGGCGCGACTACTCTGGCTTGACCTTCTCGACCAACGGATGATCGTCAACATCAGGCAAAGCATGCTGATAAACAGCCTTCTTGATGGCAACCGCCGTTTCGTGCATGGCAGAAGCCCCGCCGACCTTGTACGCATGATCCAACAAGGCCTTGACCACCCCAAAGGCGAGTCCAGCAGAAGGCGCTAAACCTTCAAATGCGATCCTGACTGTTACCGTTGGTTCGCTCATCACTCCACATCCACCAACGGATGATCGTCAACAGCCTTCCGGATAGCGTCAGCGGCTTCCTGAATAGCATCAGGTCCGCCGACCTCGTGCGCGTGATTCAACAAAGCCGCGACCGCCGCGGCGATAAGTCCTGCCAACATAGTATCCCTCCAGTGAGTGTATGCGGGTCCTAGCATGTATACCCATGATTCAGGAATGTCTTTGTTCATGTCCACAGTCTAGCACATCTGTACACAAAGGTCAAGCGAACAGCGCATTATTGACCAACAGCCGCAGCTGCTCGTCGTAGGTCGAGCCATCCGTGAACGACAACGTCAGAACAACGCGCTTCTGGCTGTCGCCGCGCTGCACGCTTCGCGCCAAATTCGCCTGCTGCGTGCTGTCCAGCGCCACAGCAAAATAATCGTCTGTGTCCGGCAGCGGCGAGACAGTGACTTGCTGTCCCACGATGTTCGCGGCGATGCCACTCAGAGTCCGCGTCGTCTGCTTGTCGCTCAGACGAAACCAAAATTGCGCGGGCGCTGCCCCGGTCGCCAGTCCCGCCGGATGCATGTCCACCGTCGCGTAGGGCGCGATGGCTGGCTCAGGAGCCGCCGCCCCAGGGTCGCCCTTGATGCCGCCTATCGGGAAAATCGTCATGGCCAGCTCAGACAGAACGCCAGCCCCCCCGATGCCGCCAATAGCCGTGCTGTATTGCCCCTGGCGCGCCCAAAATTGCAGATCAGTCGCGTCCGCCAAATGCAGCGCAGCCTCCCACGAAGTCGCCGCCTCGCCTGTCGTGCCGCGATAATACACAGGCGAAGTCACCGACAGACCGCCAAGACCAGCCGCCATAACCCCCAGCTGCGGATTGAAGCGCTCGCCAGTCGCATCGACCGTGCCCTTGAAGTGCAGCAGGTAGGCGCCAGCTCGCAGGCGTACGCCAGTCGCCGCCACCGACTCGACCAGGGTGCCAGTCGATGTCGAATCTGTCTTGACCGACAGATTGTTCAAATTCGCATTCGCGCCCACAGTCACATCGCTGAAAAACACGACTTCCGGCGCAACCGGCGTAGGACTTTCGCCACTGCCCAGGCGCTCATAGCGAGCGTCCGCCAACGCCTGGGTGAACGCGTCCGCTATCGCCAGCTTGCTCGCTTGCAGCGCCTGTATCGCCGCCAGATTGCTGGCTACGCCCGACCGCGCCTGATCATCGCTGCCGGGCGGCGCGTCGACAGCTTCCAAATGGTCGCCGCTGATGGACACAAGCTGCCCGTCTTCCGCCAACAGCCCGTTGCGCTGAAAAATCGCCGCGCGCATCGTGGCATTCGTGAGGTCGCCGCCCCAGCGCAAATGCCGCAGGCTGCCCGCCGTCTGCATCCGCAGCTGCGTCCCGCGATTGAAGCCGATGAACTGCAGCTGCTCGCCGCCAGCCTGCGTGACATGCACATAATAGTCATACTGGCGCTGCGTGAAGACCTTGAGGAAAGACGCCGCGCGGATAGGCGTGGTCTCGTCGTTGTACACCGAAAGAATGCGCGCCGAAGACTGATCCAGCGTCCCGTCAAGCCGCATGTACAGCCGCACATTGTCATCGGTGTTGACCGTCGCCTGCGCATCCCACCGATAAGCGACCACATCGTCATTGCCCGGCGGCCTGCCATCCACATAGGGCGCCACAGCGAGAGCCGCAGTCGCCACAGTCGCGCCAACCCAGGTCGGCAGCTCGTCTATGAAGATCTCGCTGGTCAGCGCTTCCACAGCCGCCAGGCGCGTCAGCAGCGCAGCCGTGAGCTGCGGCCCCAGCCAGGGCAAAAGGCGGCTCAGCGCGATGGCGAAGACGTTGTCCGTGTTCGCCTGCCCCATCAAGACCAGCAGCGACTCATCGATGGCTTCGCCATCGTCGCTGTCGTCAATAAGCACAGGCTGGTCAGTCACGCCGGATATCCACTTCCCGTCTAAGCGCCTGAAATCTTACCAGGGCATACCAGCCAGGTCAAGGGCATGCCGTAAAATCGACTGGCGGGGCGCACGTTCGCCCGGTTTCGCGCCCAAACACGCGCCGAAGGCAAAAAATCCCCGCAGCGCCATCAACTGCCCCTTCCCTGCAGCCTGTCCGCCAAAGCGAAAACCATCCAACCCGACAGCGACATGATCAACGCGACAGCAAAAGCATTCCTGAAGCCTGCTGTCCGTGACTGACGGGTGAAATCCTTTGTCTTTGTACACCCTGGACGACGACACGCCTTCCGATATGGAACAGCGCTGTCAAAGCCATTCTTGGATATGGTTTCCTCGTGCAGCTGTGGATCCAAGGGGGGCGCGCGAAGCTTGGAAAAATTATCCAGCGTCCACACGAAAAACAGAGCCATCCCTGCCCAGATGACAATTGATGCTGTCACGCCAAGCTCGCCGACTCGCCCGCCCATCAGTAAGACATGAAGCCGAAGAAATCGACTGTCAAGCCTGCCACCAACACAAGGATGCCGCAGACCCCCAGAACGAGGCATAAAACATTGACAATCCAACGAGACCGCTTTCGCTTGTACTTGTCCATCGGCTTTCTCCCATCAGCGATACCACCGCACCGAGAAACGATTGGGCAGTCGATCACTTTCCCAAAGCACTGTCGACAAACAGATGACATCGCCTACTCCTTTCCCTACAAATAAGAAATTTTCTAACGCTCCTCCACCAGATATATCCATTATGAAAGCACGAGAATTGTCGCTGCTGAGCACAGTGCCAGCCAACACCGGCGCAAAGCCCGACCAGATCGAATAATCCAGCTTTACAAGAGCGCCCCATACATTGCTAGAAGACATCCGAAAGAGAAACTCCATGAACAAAATATCAGTCGGCGGCGTGACAGTCGTGAGCACAGCCCGATTTCGTCCGCGAGAGTCGAAACTAATCGCCTGCTCTGTCGCCGCGCTGTAACCAGCCCGCGCTGTCCTGTTCTCAACATTCGTCACCCGCTGCCCAAGCGCCGCCTGCTCGGCCCGCAGCGCATTCTGATTGTCCCGGATATAAAGATTTGCATTGGCGGCATTCATTCGATCATGCGTGTCGCGCCAGGTCTTGGGCTCTGTCCAGGCCATCAGCTGCCCTCCTCATAACGCATCAAATCATAGGTGATGGTCAAAACTTCTGGCGCGCCGCTGCCGCGCACGCCCACGATCCAATACAGATCAGGCCCGCCATCCATGCCTTCCCGCGCCAGGGCGTCTGCCCGCAGCAGTCCGCCAAGCTCTCCGCGCCAGGCATCCCGAAAACGGCGGCCATCCAGCGTCACGCTGCGCAATTCCAGCCCGCCAGGGCCCAATACAGCCGACCAGTAATCCAGCGCCGCAGACAAGCCCGCAGCCCCGCCAAAGACGCCACGCAGCTCTACGCTGCGCCCGCCATAGCGACCCGTCACAGCCGAGCCGTACAAGCCGCCCTGATAGACCCGCGAAGTCCCGGATACCTCTATCCAGTCTATCGTCATCGAGCCGCCGCTATTGTTGAACACCTGGATGAGCAAATCGCCAAAGGCTGCCGATGCGCCGATGCTGACGCCCGAAATCATCGGGAAATCGACGCGCAAATCGCCAGCGACTTCTACGGGGCGCCCGCGGTCTCTTACCGACACATTCCAGCTCGAGACGCCCGGCGCCGCGATAACATTCTCTTGCCGATAGATCACGCCGCGGCTTTCCTGGACGTCCGGCTGCCGCCCCACGACCTGCCCGACAGCATCTTCGCCAACCTGCCATGCGTACGCATAGCGGCCATAGACCGCCTGGCTTACCGCCATTGGCTCGCCTGGCGGCGCGGCGCTCTTCGCGCGCCCGATGAAGGCGATGTCGTCTTCGCCGCCGCTGAAAACCCAGCCAATCTCGCCTGCTGCCAGCACAGCGACTTCGTCTCGATAAAGCCCGTATTCATAATTCTCGATGCTGTATTCAACTGCCGTCAGTCGATCCACCACAGCCGCAGACTCGCCCGCCACGGCCGGTGGGGGCGGTCCGAACAAAGTTCTGTCCCCAAGAACATCCGTATCCCCAAGACGCAGATATTCATAAACGCCTGTGAATTCGTCGGGCGCGTATCGCCAATACAAGGGCTTGCTGGCATCGCCCCAAAAAAGCGGGCGGTCAGTCGCGCCCCAATACAGCCGCCGCGGACGCCGCTCAGCAAACGTCTGCTCGATCAATGCCGCCGATGGGCGGCTGGCGCCCGGAAACCCATCCGCCGCGGCATTCACAACCGACCGCAGCGCGTCTATGGCGGACAAGCCTACAACGCCAGGAGTTCGCCCGCGCCAGCTCAAATGCTGCAGCCAGGTCGCGGCCCGTATGCGCGTCTGCCCGTCCCCGGCGCCAATCGCATCCAGCAGAAAGCCCCGAAAGAACACATCGTCATCGACCCGCGCTTCCAGCAGACGACCCGCGCGCCACCAGCTCGCAAGCGCCCGTCCGCGCCGTACCGTCGCCGCCAAAATCCCGTCAGTCTCGGCGCGGCTTATCCCGTCAGCCGCCCGGCGGCTCTCCCAGCTGATGATCTCTTCGCTGATATCGAGACCATGCGCGACATCAAAATCGTCATCGGTGTCCAGGTAGAAGCGAATCACGCGACCTCGATGCGCACGCTCAGAATCACGTCAATCTGCGCGCCAATATAACGGCGGGCGCTGTGAGACACGACGCCGATGCGCGCCATCTGCCCCGACAGCGGCTTTGTCAGGCTGCCGCCCAGGAACATGTCCGCGCCCAGCATAGCCAGCAGGCGGTCGCCCCACAGAGATACATTCGCCAACTCGTCAGATTGCGCGATGCCCTGATAAGACCGAACCAGCAGCGACAGCCGCGCGCCCAGAACCAACGCGCCCGCCTGGGCATCATAGATCTCAGGCTTCAACACAGCATCTTCCACATGCGCGTAACGCCAGATGATGGACGGATGCACAAGAATGGTTGGCGCGGGCTGCCCAATCGGATAATGCCGGTCATCGTCAATGCCCTCGCAGCGCATGGCCGCCAGCGCGCCTAAAGCCGATGTCAAGGTCATCGATACCTCCGATGCCCTTGCAGCAAGAAAGCCAGCATCTTGTCATCGAATATCGAGCGGTCGACCTCGTCATCGACAGCCAGCCCCTGACCAGTCCCGGCGGCGAACAAACTCATAGCCACCAGCATGACGCATTCGGCAACTTCATCCGGAGCAGTCAGACCCTCACCCCAAACGCCGGTAACCTCGAGGACATCGTAACTGCCGCGAACGATCAATCGCTCATAAGGCCCCACGCCAGCGACAGGATTCCGCCGCGCCAAGACATTTTCGAGGGCGATAGCTTCCGGCAGCTGCCACTTCTTCCAGGCCCGCGCCGCGGTGAAGCTGAGCAAGCCAGGATTAGCTACATCAAATGCCGACTCGCCAATATTCGAATTGCCATACCACAAGCGAAATTCGCGCGTCTCAGAGTCAGGATACTCCCAGCGGGCGCCGCAATAATTCTCAACCGCCCCGCGCGCGGCATTCAACGCCGACTGCAATGCCGCATCCTGGCTGCTGTCGCTGATTCCCAAACGCGCCTTGATGTCGCTCAGAACAGGATAAGCCACAGCTACACCGTCGAGTTATAGCCCATGGCCGCAGCGCCAGGCTCCATCAACTGGATGTCCGCGCGCAAAGACGCCGTAATGAACCGACCGTCAACGCCAGCATCGCGACCCTGCTCGAGCATGGGCATCCGGCGCATGCCAATCAGGATGGCATTGCGGTTAGCCACAATCCACGCGCCCTTCGTGTTCGAAGCCGCCGTGTCATCAACGCGACCATTCGCGTCCGTCTGCGGAAATTCTTCTGTGATGACGAGCGGCACAGACCGCCAGAAGCCCAGCTGCCCGGTCAGCAAAGTCGCCTGCGGCCCAACCTTGTCCAGGCCCTCATAAGCATCCAGCGCGTCCAGCTCAAAGCCAACCTCCGGCGGCGCGATACAGACCAGATTCCTGATGTCGCGCCCGATGACCCCACGCGGCCCCATCGTCTTCATGACCGACAAGATCGAATCATCCGCAATCGTGGCGATAGCCGTTTGGTCCGCAGCCACGATGCCTTTGCGAATGCCGTCAAAAGTCAGGATGCGCTTGGTCTCCGTGGCGGCATTCGGATTCGTGCCATAGAAGCTGATGTTGGTGGCGCTGGCGCTGGTATCGCCATTCAGCAGCACAAAGTCGAAGGCATGCGCCATCTCTTCCACATAAATCCGCGCCGCCGCTTCTGCCCAGGCGACAGTCGAATCCTCGACCAGCTCTTCGCTGAACAAGGTAATGGCCGCCAGCTTGCCAGCCTCAAACGTCACCTTGTCCGTGCCGATATCCGAATAATCAATATTCGAGGTCGAGACACTGAAATTAGCCGCGTCAGACAGCTCGCCGGCGCTCACAAAAGTCGGACCTTTCGTGATCTTGGGATAGTCATAAGGCTGGCTGGGCATCATGAACGAACGAAAGAGATTCGACACCCGCGACTCCAGCCGCATGAAGTAATACAGCGACGACGACAGCAAGGTTGGCACCAGCTCATCGCCCTTGTTCGCCAAAGTCGACATCATGGCTTCGTCAGCGCGCATGTGCGGCAGGTAACGCGTCCAGTTGCGATAGGTAGACTGGTCGATGCAGCGCATCGGAATCACTTCCAGCAAGCCCTCAGGCGTAGGGATGTATTCCTGCTCGACCTTTTCGTCGGTCTTCCACTGCTCAGCCACCTTGTAAGCCAGCGCCCGGAAGAACTTGTCATCGAATTGGTCGCTGAAATTCGAGTTGCGCCCGCGAAACGCAGCTTTGGATTCATAATGCATCGTCATGCCCAGCAGCCCAAATTGATCCCAGGGCGAAGACACGCGCACGACAGAATCCTTCAAGTCCACAGGCGATTTCTTGCCCCCTGCCGCCGGCAGCTTGCGCTTGGCATCCTCAGGCGGCGGCGACAAAATCGCTCGCGCCACCTCTTCGATCTCTTTGCGCCGTTCCTCTTTGGCCTTCTCCGCCTTCCAGCGAGCGAATTCCTCTTGCTCGCTCAAATCAGGCGCGGGGGGCGCTGACGCGTCATTCGCGGCAACATCAGGCAAAGGCGCGGCTACGCCTTCCGGCGTCTGCCCATTCGATCCAGTTTCCTTCGGGTCCTTGTTATCCTGCAACTTCGGATCTTGCGGCTCCATCTGCCAGCCTCCCCATTTGCTGCGCACATACGATTCTCGATTCGCCACGGCGCGCGCATAATCCGCAGCTGTCAATCCCCTTCGCGCAGACACTTCGCCAGCGTCCGCGATGCTGCCTTCTACTATCGGCCAAACCGCGATGTACCCGTCAGGGCGCGGCGGACTCGCAACCAGCGGCATCGTCGCCGAAGACCAGGCCGCCCGTCCCGAATCCAGCAGCTCAAAAAGCGGACTCGCGCTGTCCGTCAATACGCCTTCTGCCCACAATCCCTCCGGGCGCAGCTCAAATTTGCGCAGCCGGCCATGCTGCTCATAATCGCGCAGACCATGAAAATAAAAAATCGGATGCGGCGCGTACATGTCCAGACGAAAATCAGTCCGCGCGTCCCACCAGGTGCCATAGCTGTCATCCTCAGGCCCCGAAAAAGGCACCAGAATGCCATCAACAAGATCCCCGCGCCGACGCAGATGACTCATAGCAAGTCGCTCTGAATCGGTATCGCCTTGGGCAGATCATAGGGCTGGCTGCTGCCCGTTTCGCGCTTTACAGCATTCTCAGCAGTCAAACGCGATGCGCACCAATCAGCAGGCGTGACCCTTGACCGGCGCAAGAATGTCCGCTGACCATCAGACAGAGAATCCCAGGCGCATGGAAAAGCATCGCCACGGACTATCTTCCGACTCTGCCCGCAATCAAGGCAGCCTTCATCGACGAAAATTGCATCGTCAGGCTCACGCATCGGTAGTTATCCTCTCTTCAACAGCCAATTCGTTCGGCACGGACACTTCTGCAAACCGATCGCCCCGCGGCAGCGGCCCCAACTCAAGATAATGGCTGCGCACCTCGTTGATGGTCATGTAGGGCATGACCGCTTGCAGCTTCTTCGACTCGCGCTCCCAGTCAGTCGCGCGCACATCATGGAAGTCCACGCGGTATTGTCCAGCGCCCGGCCAAAACTCCAGCGCGGTATTCAATGCGCTCGCCGTCCGCCGATGGCGAATCCACGCCGACTCGCGCACCAATGCCTCAGCTACCCGCGCATGCGCCTCAGTCGATGCCTCAGACACAGCGCCCACATGAAAGCCCAAAGCGTCAAATGCCGCCTGACGCGTCATCAATCGACCATCATTGAAATCCAAATCGCGCTGCTTCATCAGCGCTTCATGCCATACTGCCGAACCCTGGCGGGCGCGTATCACAGCCAGACGCCGCTTGCCCCTGGGATTCTCGTTGAACTCCGATTCCATCTGCCGCGCTTGCTTGCTGTCGACCAAATCCGCGTCCACAATCATGATGCCATTGGGCGCGCCGCTTTCAAAAAAGCTCTGATTCCACTTCGTCATCAAGCGGTCCGTCTCTGCCACATTGCGCAGCTTCTCTACAGCCGACATGCCCCAAAATACGCCGGTGGCTGTCGGATTCGAGCGGCGGAAATGCGTCACCTGCTCAGGCGAAATCCGATGCTCAACGCCGCCGACATTGTAGAAATACCACTGCAAGCCATCCACAACGCGAATCTGCACATTGCGCATGTCCAGCTGATAGACCTCGTCAGGCGCGCCCCCAAACTCAGATTGCCAAAACCAGACATCATTGCCCCAGATGTCCATGCGCTTAAAATGCGCTTCCATAAACTCAAAGCTGTCCTGCAAACGATTCGGACGCCCGTAAGTCCCCAGCAGCGCCAGCAGCGGATGGTCTTCATAAACGCCAAGTCCACCAGCCTCGCGCACAATCATCGGCACAGATACGCAGAGCTCGGCAACGCGATCTATCGCTGTGCTAATCCACTCCCGGTAAGCGTAAATTGCCAGATCATTCGTGAAGTCCGGCGACTGCACCCAGATCCACTCAGGGCTGTCCTGCAAGTCGCTGACACGCCGACCCGTCGCGCCTTTGTTCGTGACTTCCCCGCGCGCCCGAAAGAACGAGCGAATCTTCTCAAACACTGCGGCCACCCCTCAGAAATAGCTCGACCTCACCAGGCACGCGCATGTAATGTGCCGCAACACTGAAAGCGTCGACGCAATCATCATAGCGTCCCATCGGAAATTCGCCGAGCTCGCGGACGAAATAATCATTGTCGCTGCCCGTGTCGCGCACCACCGCTAAACGCTCATTATTGACCAAAATCGCCGGATGCTGCGCCTTCTGAACCTTGTCGCCTTTCATGGCCACAGTCGTAAGACGACCCACGCCAAGCTCGTCGCGTAAATGCTTGAACATTAAGAGTTCCAGCAAGTCTTTGGGGAAGACAATCATTTCATCAGGATGCTGTCGCCGGATTTGCAGCAGGCGCAGCCGAGCGCCAGAATAAGCCATGCGCAGCCGATGCGCTTCGATAAGGCAGATCGAATCGCCCATCTTGCCCCAACGCGCGAAAACATTATAGTCCGCGCTGTCCCGGCTGCTCGTCGCCAGATCACAAGTCCAGAATATCTCGCCAGCATTGGCATCGTAGCCATCGACCCAACGGACTTTATCAATATCGAACATGACATCATCAGCGCCGCGCGGATTATTCTGATACAGCGCCTGAAAATACCGATCATCCAAAGCCCGCAGCGCCAACAAACTTTCGCGGCTGAATCGCTCCGGCCACAAGGCTTCGCCTTTCGCGCGCCCCAGGATATCATCGGATCCCGCCAGCGCCGGCAGCACAACTTCTCGCCATTGGTCCGCGTCTGAGCTTGTGCTCTGCAATTCCAGCAGCCGTCCCGCCAAATCCAGCCGATGCCAGCGCGTCATGATGAAGATAATGCTTGCCCCAGGCGCAAGACGCGTCCGCGCCGCCGTCGCATACCAGGTGAACACGCTGTCCAAAAGCTCCAGACTCTCCGCGTCGCCTTCCTTGTGCGGATCGTCAATGATCATCAAATCCGCGCCATGACCCGTCACGCCGCCCGTCACGCCGACTGACTTCAAGCCGCCGCCCGCCGTGGTCTTCCAATCATCGAGACGCGCTCGCTCTTTAGACAGCGCCACATGCGGAAACAACTCCCGATAGCGCAGGTCGTCGCGAACAATTGACCGGATTCGCCGCGAAAACTCATTCGCCAACTGTTGGCCATAGCAAAGCAGCATAATCTGTTTCTCAGGATAGCGCCCGATGTGCCAACAAATCGTCCGGATGGTCGCGGTTTCGCTTTTGCCGTGGCGCGGCGGCATCCCGATATAAAGGCGGCCGCTGTCAGCGGCAATAGCGCGCTCGATCTCTTCCACCATCAATTCATGATGGCGGGCGACCTGGTAATCAGGCATCGTGTACAGGATGAAATCCAGCAGACTCATCCTCGCCGCCCTGCGCCGGTGACTGAACAAGATAGCCCATTCTTCGGAGAATACGGACGGCGTATTGCTCGGCGAGCGCGTCAACTCTTGCTGCATCATATTCCACTCCTTCTTGCGACGGCGCCGACATCAATGTTTCTATTGCCCGGCAAGCCGAAGAGCCATCGCCAGCTGCAAGCTGCACCAACCGCGCCAAGAGCCACGAGTCGAGCTCCTTGCGGTCCGCTGCCAACTGTTTCGCATTTTTGATGTCCTTCCGCAGCCAGCCTGGATCGGGATTGAGCCTGTACATTTTTCCCCCCGATTTTTTGAGAGCTATACCCCTGCCCGCAGGCAGAAACGCCAACATTCCTGCATTCTAGCACATGCTGTCAATACCACAAATTATCGCGAGCAAGGGCGACCACTGTCTGGGCGTTGCCCAGACCCACCCCTACGCGGGGGGCGGCGGCGGCCGCGCCGCAGCGGTGTCTGCCGTTCTCCCGCGCCGTGCCGTCCCCGACCTAACCGCGGCGCGAGAGAACGGCCCAAGAATATCTCGTCAGTTCAGCCCGTCTTGCCTGCCATCATCAAGCTGGATATACTGTCGCCATGCCCATCAAGCCCGAACACAAGCACAGATACCCGGCAGACTGGAAAGCCATATCCCTGCGCATCCGACAGCAGGCAGGCTGGCGCTGCCAGTGGTGCGACGCCGAACACGGAGAGCCACACCCGCAGACAGGATCAATCGTCATCCTGACAGTCGCCCACCTGAACCACATGCCCGAAGACAACAGACGCGATAACCTGGCCGCCCTCTGCCAACGCTGCCACCTGACCTACGACATGCGCATACACATCATGCGCCGCAAACAGAACGCGGCGCGGCAAGAGCGAGAGCGGCTGATAGCCGCCGGGCAACTGCCACTGATACCATGATGAAATCGTCAACGATCAAGCTGGTCTGCAAGGACTGCAAAGCGGCAGGCGCCAAGCAATGCTTCTGTCTTTGCAACCAATGTCGCCGACCCTACCCGGACAGCTACAGAGCCAGCTACATGAGCCACAGCATCTTGATGGTCGTATGCCGTGAATGCGCCAATTCCAGCTCAAACCCGGAAAAGTCGAAGCGCCACGTTGCCCTCTAAGCGATTTTGCAGACAGCCCCCGACCTGAATGACCTGGTGAAATCCCACCTTCTGACCCCTGAAAACAAAAATCCGCGCGCGGTGTCTTTCGCGGCGCAAAGAACGCGCCGCCAAAAGCAAAAGACACCCGCCGCTTCCTCGCCGGTCGCTTGACTCCGCCGCAAAGAACGCGGCGGCGCTGGCTTCGGTCGCGCCCACCCTGTGCGCGCGGATGGGGGGGAAGTGCGGGTCGCGCCCTGAGGCGCGTCTTCGCCCGCCGCAAAAAACGCGGCGGTCTGCCCGCGTCCCCCCC
>JGI24796J26693_1001295_pt1 | contig 13557 bp, 12 predicted proteins | sample PinacodermFT_FD_26693 | JGI IMG/M metagenome (IMG submission 26693)
TCATTGAATTGATGGATAAAGGCGAGATACTAGGAAGAAATACTGCTCGCAATTAATTGGTGTTGACTGTTGACAGAATGACAGAGAATAATGCAAATTAATTACATCACTTCTAAGGTGTTGAAATACTAGGAACATCCGGTACTAATCCCGTTGCGTTGGCAATAGCGGCCATTTTGACCATGGTTTTCGATCCCTCAACAAAATCCACCAACATTCGTGGATTCATATTCCTGGCGGAGACCTCCTCAGCATAATCTTCGGGAATAGCATCAAAATGCAAAGGATTATTCTTGCCTTTGCCTGCCGCAACGATTTAGTGCCCCATTGCCATCAATTTGCTAGGAGGTATCTTGAGATCTACTTCCAAGAAGTGTCAAGTTATTGTATCAACGCAATCTACGGACCTATTGAATTGTTTTTCGCCAGAGAATGTCATCGTAATAGACCGCATAAAAGGGCTTTCATGCTTTCAGCGTCTGAGTGAAAGTAAATTGGATAATTGGGTTGAAGAATACACTTAAGGTGAACTCTGGCAGAAGAATTTACTTGGGGGCGACCGTGACTTGGATTCGAGTGTATATTTTCTGTGAAGGAGAAACTGAGGAAACATTTATTAAAGAAATCCTAGTGCCGCATTTCAATTTCAAGGAATTAGAGCTCAAACCAATACTTATAGGCGGTCTTCAACCACGTTCTTTTCCCAAGGTAAAACAGGAAATAAAGTTCCTTTGTCGTAGAGATAGGAGTACTTGGGTTTCAACCATGGTAGACTATTATGGATATCCAGGGGACCTTCATGGGAAGACCACTCCAGGTAGTCAAAGGAAAAAAGCAAAAACATTAATCCCTGATAATTGTCTACACGATCTGTGGATTTATGGCAGGTGTAGCGGGTTTGATTATGGCTGGAAGAACCAATTCAGGCATTCCCAAATGCCGGACAAGGGATGGAATTGGAAGCAATAGCCGCAGTCATTATCGGTGGGGCAAGTTTCTTCGGTGCCCGAGGCCAGGTTTTGGGAATATTTGGTAGAGTTCTCATTATGGGACTTATCAGAAATGGCTTGAACCTGAACGATGTAAGCACCTTCTGGCAGCAGATCCTTATCGGGGGAATAATTGTCCTGGCGGTCTTTATTGATGTATTACGGAGAAACTGGGGTACAAGAAGTTAGAAAAGGTGAATTCTTACAGGCCTAAAATAGTTGTATTTTTTGGTATTACCCTGAATATTCTCAACCGTTTCACTGCTCCAGCGAGCTCAAGCAAGGACAAGTGCTCTATTTTCATTGCAGTCCTCGGTCGGAATCGTCGCTAATTTAGAGAAGTATATAATTCTCTATGTAAGAGGAATCAGTCCTCGAAATAATCGGAGTGGGATTTTCTGATACCCTTGATGGTGTCGTCAAGTCGAGAAAGGTGTTTGGTAATGGCAATCATCAACTTAGATTCGTCACGATTCATCAATGTAGAGACGATCTGGCGATGGTCTTCAAGTAATTCATCCATTGTTGCCGGTTCGGTCAAGCTAAGAACACAGAGACGGTCAACCATGGCCTTGTTTTCCGATATGGTGTTGAACATGAAGGAACTATCACCGGCATCGCACAGGTGACTGTGAAAATCGTAGTCGAGGATGTGAAACCGTTTGAAATCCATTTTTTTGGCAGAATTTTGCTGATCTTCAAGATCTTGTTCAAGTATCTCGAATTGTTTCGTGGTTGCCAAGCGACAGGCTCGTCGCAGTATTTCACACTCGGTTGCCATGCGGATGAACCTGCTACGCTTGATCTTTTCGGATGAAAACCCTCGCACTACAGTGAATTTCTGTGGAAGTATGAGTAAAAGATTGAGATTGGCAAGCCGAATGAATGCCTCACGAACTGGTTGGCGTGATATATCAAACTCACGGGCAATTTCCACCTCGCTTATCCGAGTGCCTGGCACCCATTTCAGGGACACAATTCGGTCATGCAGATGATGAAAGACCTCATCTGCAGTGGTATTTCTATTTAACTGGGTCAGGGTTTGCATTAATAATTTCCATTTGACTTTGATCACTAAATATAAACCTTAGAACCAAAAAATCAAATGCAGGCCGGGCAGGGCAACAATTTACCAGTTTTACCTTTGGCTGGCACTCGAAGGCCCATTTCCAGTGATAACCTGTCTTTCACTAAATAAAATTTTTTGTTTGCTATTATAATAATTTTATAATATACTAGTATACAAGTATACAAGATTAAATTCCAGAGCAAAATCCAAATTGCCAAACAGGGTATGTGAACGGATGTCAACGGTCGACTTAAAAGAGATCTANAAACTTTACGGCGAATTGCAGGTGGTACATGGTATTGACCTCACGATTACCTCCCATGAATTTGTTGTTCTCGTCGGACCNTCAGGCTGTGGTAAATCAACAATCTTGCGAATGGTTGCCGGACTTGAGGAAATTTCACAAGGTGATCTCATGATTGATGGCAAGGTCATGAACCGGGTTGCTCCCAAGGACCGGGATGTTGCAATGGTTTTTCAGGATTATGCCCTCTATCCGCATTTGAATGTCGCCGACAACATAGCTTTTGGCCTTCGGATTCAGAAAGTCAACAAGGAGGTAATATCCAGATCGGTTACCGAGGTGGCCGGCATATTAAACCTGACCGAGTATCTCGACAGACGACCGGCGGACCTGTCTGGTGGACAACGTCAACGGGTTGCCATGGGGNGGGCAATCGTTCGCCAACCCAAGGTATTCCTGTTCGATGAACCACTTTCCAATCTGGATGCCAAGCTTCGTACTCAGATGCGTTCAGAGATCCGCAGATTACACAATCGGCTAAAAGTAACTTCCATTTATGTCACCCATGACCAAATCGAGGCAATGACACTCGCGGACCGGATCGTGGTAATGAATGGAGGTCGGATTGAACAAATCGGTTCTCCGATGGAAGTNTTCAACAATCCAGTCAATACCTTTGTGGCAAGTTTTATTGGTTCACCGCCAATGAACCAGTTGCATGGAACTTTGGATCGTGGACCGGAAGGTATCTCGGTAATTTTGGGAGATATTCGCCTCAAGGTCCAGAGTACATTGCAGGGCGACCATGAACAAGGGGTTATCGTTGGGATACGTCCGGAACATGTNTCACTTGTACCTACCAGCGACACCTCACCGGTTGAAATTAAACTCGATTTGGTTGAACCACTTGGGTCCGAGGCCATCCTACACACAATGTTCGGGAACGAGCCCTTTATGATCAAGACCGAGACTCACGGTGATGTGGATCACTTGTCTGGATTATCAACTGTGCATGTACCTGCCAGTCTAGTAATGGTATTTGATGCCAAGACAGGTATGGTAATGGACCAGAGGGGGTAGAAATGCCAACCCCTCAAACACGTGAACACTATCCATCCGGTAAAGTTTCTCAGCCTGTATGGAAGGAACGACTTGCCTGGCTCGGAGACCATTTCAGACGCGATTGGCAGATCTACGTAATGTTGGCGCCGATGGTCATTTGGTTTATCATATTTCTTTATAAGCCAATGTACGGGCTACAGGTGGCATTCAAGGACTATTCGATCTTCCGCGGGGTTGCTGCCAGTCCCTGGATAGGCATTGAGCATTTCGAAACCTTGTTTGCGAATTCACAATTCCTCCGAGCTGTAAAGAATACTATTTTTATAAGCGCTCTGAGTCTGATCTTTGGATTTCCAGTTCCGATATTTCTGGCATTGATGTTCAACGAAATTATCAATGCCATTTACAAGAAGACGGCACAAACCATTGTCTATCTACCTCATTTCATCTCGACAGTAATTATAGCTGGTATTGTCATCACCGCGTTCTCACCTAGTGCGGGAATTATCAACACCGTAATAGGGTGGTTCGGCATTGATCCGATCTACTTTCTGACCAAGCCTGAATGGTTCCGGCCTATTTTCATCGGATCAGGTATCTGGCAAGAAGCAGGTTTTTCCTCAATCATATTCCTGGCAGCAATTGCCGGGGTGAATCCGTCCCTATATGAAAGCGCTGTGGTCGATGGTGCCAGCCGGTGGCAGATGATGTGGAAAATAACCATACCATCTATCATGCCTACTATAATAATCATGCTGATAATCCGCATCGGGAACCTGATGGAGGTCGGGTTTGAGCTCATTATCTTGCTCTATCAACCAGCAACCTATCAAACCGCTGATGTCATAAATACCTTCATTTATCGCCAAGGTCTTCAGGGAGGGCAGTATGACCTGGCTGCAGCTGCGGGGCTGTTCAATGCCGTAATCGCCTTTGTACTGGTGATGGCGGCCAATTCTCTCTCGCGACGTTATTCGCAGACGTCGTTGTGGTGAGGGTACATAAATGGCTTCGATGAATTTATACTCACGTGGTGACAAGTTCTTTGTCCGCATCAACATGCTGCTGATTGGACTGTTCACAATCAGTACACTGTACCCGTTCATTTATATCGCAGCAGTCTCTTTCAGTTCAGGTTTCGCTGCTCGAGCTGGTAACGTCATACTTACACCGATAGATGTAACCATTGCCGCCTATGCCCGAGTCCTTTCAGAACCACAATTCTGGAATTCATATGGCAATACCTTCATTTATACAATTGGTGGGACTCTGACGAGCCTTATCATCATAATTCCAGGTGCCTATGCACTCTCGCGACCGCAACTGCTCGGTCGACGATTCTGGAATCTGCTTGTCGCCTTCACCATGTGGTTCAATGCGGGTATGATTCCTTTTTGGCTCAATATTCGTGACCTCGGCCTGCTTGATAGCTATTTTGGCATTATCATTGCATTCGCCTGCAATGCCTTCAACATTATCCTGTTGCGTAATTTCTTTGAAAGTATTCCACGTTCATTCGAGGAAGCGGCACGGATGGACGGAGCCAATGAATTCCAAGTGCTCTGGAAAGTGTTCATTCCACTCTCGAAACCGGCAATTGCAACCATAACATTGTTTTGTGTCGTTGCTCGTTGGAATGGCTTCTTCTGGGCAATGGTGTTGTTGACGGATGAAGGAAAGATTCCACTACAGGTTTACCTCCGACAGGTAATTGCAAGACTGTCGGATGACGAGGAATTTTCCTCAACACTTCTGAATGCACCGTACAGTGTGGAAACCGTTTCTGCTGCGATTATCGTTTGCTCGATAATCCCGGTGCTGATTTTCTACCCATTCATCCAGAAATATTTTAACAAGGGCATCCTTCTGGGTGGAATCAAGGGATGACCTCAATTTCGCANAAAGGAGAATTTTTATGCGATACTTTTTATCAATAATTTCAATCGCCCTGGTTGGGATGGTTGGCACGTCACCAGCAATTGCACAGGAACACCTGAAAATTGTCGACGAGCCGCTTGAACTGACCGTTCACATGCATCATAAGCGATATCCTGCTTATAATGAAGAATGGCCAGTCGAACAGGAAGCCAGACGATTGACAAACATCCATCTAAAAAATGCTACCATGGGTTCAAATACTGACAACAGTGGTGAAGCAATGAACCTGTTACTGGCTTCTGGCAACATTCCAGACATTGTTGGGACGTCACGAATCAAGGATATCGTGAATCAGTACGGTCCCCAAGGTGCCTTCTTGCCGCTGAATGACCTGATTGAANAGCATGCGCCGCATCTCAAGGCATACTTTGATGCGAGACCTGATGTCCGGTCATCAATAACAGCAGCCGATGGTAATATGTACTACATTCCATATCTGCCCGATGGTAAATATGGCCGGGCATATTTCATACGCTATGATTGGCTCGACAAGCTGGGACTTGATGTCCCACAGAATGTAGACGAGGTCAAGGCGACACTTGAAGCATTCCGCGATCAAGACCCAAACGGGAACGGGTTAAAAGACGAAGTGCCCTATTTTGCCAGACAATGGGAGGAACTGATTAGGCTGGTCACACTTTGGGATGGAAGGTCATCAGGGTCTGACATTTATCATGATTTCTACGTCGTTAATGGCCAGATCAAGCATCCCTATGCAGGTGAAGGTTACCGAGAGGGCATTAAGAATCTAACTCAATGGTATGAAGAAGGGCTTATTGATGCAGAGATTTTTACTCGTGGCTCCAGCGCACGCGAATATCTGCTTTCAGAGAATCTGGGTGGTATGACACATGACTGGTTTGCATCTACCAGCGGTTATAACACGACCCTGCAAGACAAGATTGATGGGTTTCTGTTCAAGGCATTCGCACCTCCAGCTTCTATTTCGGGAGCACGAATAGAGGAGAATCGCCGTATTCCTGTCAAACCTGATGGGTGGGCTATTGGTGGTACCAATGAGCATCCTGTCGAAACCATCAAATATTTCGATTTTTGGTTTTCACCAGAAGGTCGGAATATAGTCAATTTTGGGGTAGAAGGTGTGCACTGGACAATGGAAGATGGCAAGGCAATATTTACTGATGCCATTCTCGGAACAGGACGCCCAGTGAATTCACAACTCTATGAACTGGGTGCCCAGTTGCATGCTCGTGGGTATTTTCAGGACTATGGCTACGAAATTCAGTGGTCAAACGAATACGCTCTAGAAGGTATCGCTCTTTACGATGAAGGTGATTATCTGATCGACCAGTTCCTAGGTGTTGCATTTTCTGAGGACGAACAGAAAGTTTATGACAAGTACTGGACATCCCTCCGGACCTATATGCTAGAACGTCAACAAGCATGGATTCTGGGAACAGGAGACGTCGAGGCTGACTGGGATGATTATAATTCTGATCTTAACTCAATGGGGTTGAGTGACGTGTTGGCTGCCATGCAGTCGGCATATGATCGCCAATATGGTAGCTAAACAATGCTAACAGGTGGCGAAGATATCCTTCGCCACCTGTTCCAATAGTAGGATAATCTAACAATGACATCACAGGATATTTCAACAATGCGTCGACTTGACGAACCAGAAGCCGGACGGCTTACAATTCAGTATTCACCCGTGACTGGAAGTGAAATAGTCGAGAATCCCCCGAGATTTACCTGGATTCCCGATATAGACCTCAAGGCGGCATATACTTTGTTGATTAAAGCCGACAACAGCAAGGAATATATTTACAAGAATATTCCGGTTAACTTCTTCGTTCCACCCGAGGTTTTGCCTGCGGGGGATTATACATGGAAATACTGTCTATGGACAGATGATCGGCAAGCCAGTGAATGGAGCCAGTCACGTGGATTTTCCTTGCAAGGTGATCTGCCGGAAACGCCACTCAAGACTCGGGACACACGATTTAAGGATATCTCTGAAAGCCATCCACGCCTGTGGTTGAACCGTAATAATATTGACACCTTCCGTGCTGCTCTGGAAAAGGATCCAGATCATTGCGGTTGGAAGAAATTCATGAAACATTCGGTCCTCCCTTGGAAAGATAGCCCACCAATGAAGGAACCGGCATCCTATCCGAGTGGTAAACGTGATGCTGTAACCTGGCGACAAACCTACATTGAATGTCAGGAACTGATTTACGCCATCCGCCATCAGTCGATTGCCGGCAAAATACTAGAGGATGACAATCTTTTGGTCAATGCCAGGGATTGGTTGATTGAAGCGGCTGGTTGGGATCCAAATGGAACAACATCAAGGAGCTATACCGATGAATGGGCCTTTCGGGTCAATTTGGCAATAGCTTGGGGTTACGACTGGTTATATGATGAATTGACACCAGATGAACGTAACTTGGTCCGAAGGGCTCTGCTTGACAGGACAAGGCAGGTGGCCGATCATTGCATTGAAAATGCCCAAATTCATCTGTTTCCATTCGACAGCCATGCAGTTCGTGCGGTATCGGCAGTGCTGATTCCTTCCTGTCTTGCACTGCTGGGCGAAGAGAGTGAAGCGGAGGACTGGCTGAACTATGCGGTAGAATTCTTGTACACGGTCTATTCTCCCTGGNGTGATATTGATGGTGGCTGGGCTGAAGGACCTCATTATTGGATGACTGGCATGGCTTATCTGATAGATGCGGCGAACATTCTTCGCAGCGCGACTGGTATAGATCTTTACCAGCGACCATTTCTGCAAAAAACAGGTGACTTTCCACTTTTTACCAAAGCTCCGGGAACACGTCGGGCTACATTTGGAGATGACAGCACTATGGGAGATCNCCCTGGTCTCAAGCTCGGCTATAACATGCGGCAGTTTGCCAGTACGACTTGCAACCCGACATATCAATGGTATTTCGATGAGATTTGCAGAAATGATCCGGGAACGGAAAAGGAGTTCTATAATTGGGGATGGTGGGACCTGAATTTTGATGACCTGGTTTACAGGCACGATTACGATCCTGTTGCCGGATTACCCCTCGATGATACTGACCGGTTACGCTGGTTCAAGGGTATTGGCTGGGCCGCCNTACAGAAGTCAATGGACGATCCTGAGCGGCATATACAATTCGTCATGAAATCAAGTCCCTGGGGCTCAATCAGTCACAGCCACGGTGATCAGAATGCATTTTGCCTGGCAGCTTATGGTGAAGATCTGGCGATCCAGTCCGGTCACTATATAGCCTTCAATTCCTCAATGCATAGGAACTGGCGACGCCAGACGATCTCAAAGAATGCCATTCTTTTAAACGGCAAGGGGCAATATGCCGGGAGTGATAAGTTGGCTGCTATGAATGCCAGCGGTAAAATAGTTGAGGCTTATGAAGTGCATGACCATGTGTTTATACGTGGGGACGCAACAGCAGCTTATCAGAGCCTTTCACCCGAGATAACCAATGTCCTACGTGAGGTCTATTTTATTCATGACAGCTATTTCGTGATTATCGACAAAGTTGATGCCGCTGAACCTATAACACTGGATTGGCTGTTCCATGCTAACGGCCCCATGGAACTAGGATCCACCACGTTCCGTTATGACGGAATCCGTGCGGGTATTTATGGCAAGTTCGTATGGTCGGAATCTGGTCACCCGGAAATGACTCAGATTACTGGCTTTCCCGATGTCGATCCAGCCGAGTATGATGGGCTGGCACAAAGTACGCATCTGCGAGCTGCATTTCCATCATCTAGGCACCACCGAATGGCTACATTACTGGTTCCTTACCCGGCGTCTGAACCACGCCGTATATTCCATTTTCTTGATGATCAGGGTTACGACTGTGATTTATATTTTACTGACTCAGAAGAACGCNCCTTCAAGATTTCCATCCCAAAAGCACTTTAATAATGAAAGGATAAACTATGAGTGACTCACAAAGCGGAAATATGACTATGAATTCTAACCTTGAAGGCAAGACAGCTATTGTTACAGGTGGTGGTCGCGACATTGGGCGTGCGTGTGCGTTGCGATTGGCTGCAGCGGGTGCTGCAGTGGCAATCAATTATCATAATTCTGGTGAAGGTGCTGATAGTGCAGCAAACCAGATAGTGGCTGCAGGTGGTAATTCATTCTCACAACAAGGTGATATGACTTCCGACGATGATGTGGCAAAATTAATTACCAAAACTTTGTCCGAACTTAGTAACAGAATCGATATCGTTGTCCATGTTACGGGAGGGCTTGTTGCCAGAAGGACGCTGGAAGAGATGGAAATTGACCANTGGAACAGGGTTATGGATCTGAATGCCACTTCATTTCTGCGGGTAGTCAAATGTGCTGTTCCACATATGACCAATGGTGGTTCAATTGTCGGATTTGCCAGCCAGGCCGGACGTGATGGGGGTGGACCTGGGGCAATGGCTTACGCAGCATCCAAGGGAACAGTGATGACCATGACTCGTGGTCTGGCCAAGGAACTTGGCCCTGCGATTCGTGTCAATTCGGTATGTCCGGGTATGATTGATACCGACTTCCACAATGTGTTTACCAAACCCGAAGTTCGTAAACATGTAGCGAACATCACCCCTCTCAAGCGGGAAGGTTCGTCCGAGGATGTTGCCAATCTGGTAGCCTATCTTGCTTCTGATCAGGCAGCATTTGTAACCGGAGCCAATATCGATATCAACGGTGGAACGTTTTTTTCATGAGCAAAGCCAAGTCAAATTATTTGGTCAATTGCGGTTGTCTTTGAGGGGTTATATCGNACCAAGCTCTACGGTTTTCCAAAATACCCACTTTGGTAACCATTCATCGCTAAATTGTGATGGAATAAGTAACCTCTTCATGGATCTCTCTCGCTTTGGAAACATAACAACTGGTACAACATCAATTCAAGGTTATTTCATCCAATAGTGACTTGCCAACGAATTATCCACGATTGTACTTTGGTTAAGGGGCTTCCCATAAGCGGGAAATAGGTACGGCTTGAAAATGCTTGCCAAATGGTGCACTGGTTTCACCATCATATAGAACTACACCTCGAACAAAAGGCGACCCCACAGCCTTCTGAAGTTTTTGTAACCCACGAAAGTCTTCCCATCTTACAGTAGCAGATGCCTTGACTTCTACCCCTGCAACAGCACCAGTTGATTGTTGAATCACGATATCTGTTTCATAACCGTCCTTATCTCGGAAATGGGAAAAATCAGTCTTTATTTCTTGCCAACTCCCTTGCCGCCGCAACTCTTGAAATATAAATGTTTCCAGAAGGTGCCCAAGCAAGACTCTGTCTTTCAAAAGGGTTTTGACATCTATACCCAACAAAGCAGCAGCCAATCCTGTATCGGTTATATGTAATTTGGGGGATTTAACTAACCGCTTCAGGCGGTTTCCATGCCAAGCAGGGAGGTGTTCAAGCATGAATAACCTTGTTAGCAACGAGATATACTCACCTATGGTGGGGCGGCTTACTTCAAATGAAGAGCCTAATTTGCTAAGGTTATAGAGTTGGCCCGTTTGAGCTGCAGCAGCACGCAAGAGTTTGAGGAGAATATCAAATGAGCGGATTTGGGCCATATCGCGAACATCTCGTTGCACAAGTGCTTCCACATAATTTTGATACCAATTAGCTTTGCGCCTGGTAGTTGATCGTTCCAATGCAGCTGGAAAACCTCCAGAAACAATTTTTTCATTTAATTTTGCTCCCATTCGATCAACTCGAAAGGAGGGGAATCCTTTCCCGAATAGATCGCTTAGGAAGTTTGCATCCAAGCATGAGTTATTTGAAGGGTTGGCAAGTTCAAATTGTGTCAAAGGATGTAATGGAACGATTTCCATGCGCCCTGCTAAAGACTCTGACAATTGTGGAATGAGAAGGATGTTAGTGGACCCTGTTAGCAAGAATCTCCCTGGAATTCGTTGGCGGTCCACAGAAATCTTGATAACTTCAAACAAATCCTGAACCCGTTGAATTTCGTCCAGGATAACTGGAAAAGGTAGAGAATCAATGAATCCCAAGGGGTCACTTTGGGCACTTTCTCTTATAACGGGATCATCAAATGTAAAGTAGGTGTAGCCTTGAAGTCTTTTCTCTATTTGGTGAACCTTCCCCTTAAAGGAGTTGGGAGTACATGTGACTTGAGCAAGAGTAGATTTACCACATTGACGTGGACCATGGATCAGTACGACAGGGGAATCTTCTAGGGCTTCAACAAGTCTTTGCTGTATAGAGCGAGGATATAAGTTGATTATTTTCATATGCTTACTTTTTATCACCTGTCGTCCAATTGTAAATAAAACTCCGTCCAAATGTAAATTTGANGAGAGTCCAATTGTAAATAATCATTCGGCCAAATGCAAATAATATACCGTCCAAATGTAAATTAAATGGCGGTCAAATGTAAGANGAAAGGGAGTCNGATGTAAAACAAACATTTGGCCAAATACAAACTCCCTGCTGCCAAATTGCTCTTAAATATGATTCTCAGAAGGTATATTGGGAGAGATTCTTTTTTATTTTGTCATGAAATGCAGCATATTTTGAATATTTGTAACGAATCAGGGATCACTGTAGCTGTTANATTTAAATTNGATAGCCCTGTCATTTGGGTTTAAAGCAATTCTCAAAATTTTGTCTAGGCACACATTTCAGTTTGTTTATACATTCTGTTATTTTCCAATGGTTTTTATTAATATTAACAATTAGGGAGAGTATAGAGAATTATTAGCTTGATCACCGTTATGGCCACTAGCCTGGTAATGGTTGCATCCTCTGCTTCGGCACAGAAAATTGTGGTTAGCATGAAAGGGCCGGGTGCTGGCAATCCATTCTGGGCTGCTTTGCAATGAGGCCGCGAGGAAAAAGCAGCTGAGCTTGGGGTTGAAGTCGTTGNCTTAGCTCCTCCAACCGAATCTGATGTTCCAGCACAAATTGCCCAGATTGAAGATCAGTTGGTCAAGGGTGCTGCTGGTATTGTTCTTGCCCCAACTGACCCCAATGCATTGGGACCTGTCGTGATAATGATTCATGGGTTCACATTGGGGTCACTCAAGCCAGAAGGCCAGATGGGTTGCGTCGTTCACTACGGCGACCACGGTTTGACGTCAGAGCCGCATTATGCCGGTCAACCACATTGAAGGGGTCACCGATGGACGGATATGGGGACAGACCTCCGGCTGAGTGGTGAAGGTTGGTGGCCGGCAGGACATATCAGGNTAGGACACCCCGAGAAGGACTGTGCTGACCATCATGGGACACTCCGCATCAAACGGATTGTCCAAGTTGCGTCGAAAAGGGGGTGGTACAGATTTGTATGTCGTCCGGGGGCGTCTCCATGGCCTGATGACGCATCCGCGATCAACATTGGATAAATCAGGAGAAGGAACAATGCAATCAGCCAAGGAGAAAACGCTTCCACGGCGCGACTATCAGCCGTCGCCGGCTGAACTTAAGGAAGAGCATGACATGCCAGGGGCCGACATGGAGAGATTACGAAAGGCCTTCTTTGAGCCGGTCAATCTCAAGGAAAAGCAGACCACACACCCATAACGACTGAACTTCAAAGACCCGGATTGAAACCAGCGTCCGAGCTTTGTTACCAATCGCTATAATTCCCCAAAGATATGTTATCATAGAACAATAAGAAAATTATATACAATAAAAAAAAGAAAACATTGACTTTTCTTTTAACTATTGTATATAGATATTTAAGTAGAGGAGTTAATTATGAGTAAAACAACAATCAGTGAAATAGAACTTTTAGAGGTTTTCTCTTCAGAAGACAAGGCCGTAAAATTCTGTGAAACACATCGTTGGAGAGGTGGTAGATATTGTCCATGCTGTGGTTCAAAAGACAAATGCAGAAAGCAATTCACTTGTAAAACCAATACGGTAATGCATGCAAGCAACTTACCAGTTAGAATATGGCTCTGTGCCATGTATAAGTTGACTGTTTCCCGCAAAGGTATGTCAAGTTTACAAATGGCTAAGGAACTTGGGATTACTCAAAAGAGTTCTTGGTTTGTTATACAACGATTGAAAGAAGCTTGCGGTCATCGAGAAGAATAAACACAACAATAAGAAAAACAAGCAGGGTCGTGGAACTGTCGGAAAAACAGCCGTTCTTGGAATGAGACAATGAGATGGTCGGGTAATTGCAAAGCTAGTATCAAAAACAGATAAAGAGACATTGGAGAAAGAAATAATTGAGAATGTAAAGCAAGGTTCGGTTATTTGCACCGATGACCACCGTTCTTACAT
>JGI24796J26693_1001300_pt1 | contig 13470 bp, 10 predicted proteins | sample PinacodermFT_FD_26693 | JGI IMG/M metagenome (IMG submission 26693)
GAAGTCGCGTGAAAAGTCATGCGACTTCTGCTTTTCTAAAAGTATTAACACCTGTGAAAAATATCACACCAAAAACCTACAATTGAATGACCCTGACTATGAATCAGAGATTCAGTTTTCACTGGAACAATTGCCAACTTCTGCCGGGGAGGTCGGCACGAAACACTTCCACATTTCCCCTGTCCGCCATCGTGACGTAACAGGTGCGCCCGTCTGGACCACCGAAAGCGATATTGGAGCAAAGCTTACCCGTTAACGGTACTTCCAACAACACTTCACCTGCAGGTGAGAGTTTCGCGACAGTGCCTTTGCCGTGCCGAGTAACGTAGAGATTGCCTTCAATATCGCACCGCATTCCATCCATACCGAAATCCGGGAACTGAATCAGGAGGCGTTTATTGCTAATCTCCCCTTCAGGGGATAAGTCGTAAGCCCAGACGTTCCGTTGTGCAGATTCGTTGACATAAAGCGCCTTCTCATCGGGACTCACTTCAATACCGTTTGTTGTGCCCATATCCGCTTCCAGTAGTGTTACCTCTCCGTCTGTATTCACTCTCCAGATTTGCCCGGTTGACGCGTTCCAATTCGGGTCACTCGCATAGAGAATATCGTTCGCGCCAATGGCGATATCGTTGGGTTGATTCATTGTCGGTTCGTGTGCATGGATAGTGATGTTCCGCGTGTCCATATCCACTGTGAGGATATTGTGGTTCGTGTAGTCAGCGATGAACATAAAACCTTCGCTGTTGAAACGGATACCGTTGCCAATGCTACCGGTCGGAAGTTCAATAAAAACGCTCGAATCACCGTCGGGGGTTACCTTGCCGATGGTGTGCTGTCGTTCATAGTTAACAGCGTATAGATTTCCCGCTGCATCACAGGCGGGTCCCTCGATTCCTGATGTAAATCCGTTAACGGATGTAAATTCTTGACTGACAAAAAGTTCTTCGTTCATTGACTTTGTGATTCCTCGAATTCAGTTTGCAGTGCAAAGCACGAACACACCGGTATAGGCATGTGCAAAGTTGCGTCCACCGATCGGTGCGAACTCCGAATTTCCGAAAAATCCAATAACGGGGAGTCCCGGAAACTTTTCTTGGATAACACCGATGTCATGATTCGCCGCGCCGTATAGCCCCTTACCACGACCTAAGCAGTTGAAATAGAGCCCGAATGCTGGTGGATGTTGCCGTGTTTTCTCGGCTAATTGTGTGATAATCGCTTGTATTTCGTCTGCGGCGGCGTTCGGATTTCGCAGATGGAACTGCACCAATTGTCCTTCCGTTACTTCCTCAGATACAGCCAGTGCCGCATGCTCCTCATTAATACCGACAAGATTACGAATCAGAAAATCACCGCGGATCGGATTTTTGTTTTCAGGATCCATCGCGATTCCAACAAAAACAGTGCCGCCTGACCGACGAATATCGTCTTGGGTTAGCAGTTGTAACGCCCCTTTAAAGTTTTCCAATGCGGGTTCACCATCCAATTCAAAAATAACGCGCCCCTCCGCTCTTGTGACCTCGCGCGGTTTACCGATGGGTTGACATCCTTGGGCAACGCCGATCTCTGTGTCGAAATCACCCGTTAAGAGGATACCCGTGAGTCCTCCTTCTGTTGCCTCTCCGCCTCTCCAATGATACATCTGCGCCCCTGTTGCATCACCAGAAACAGCGGCACCCACGACAGGCAGTGCGCTCCCATCCTCACCAATATGCGTCACAAGTTCTGCTGGGTTCACGGCTCGAACATCCGGGAAGATTACGAGAAGGGAACCATCACCGAGTGCAGACTGAATGTCTTTTTGTAGCTGATTGCCTACTTCAGATGCCGTGCCTTGCGCGCTCAATGATACTGCCGAAAGTTGCTCGCTACGGATAACCATTACGGCAAGAGCCGGTTCTTCTTCAAACTCTCCCGCTGAAGTCAGGACACTCATCCCACTACATCCGATGAGTTCATCACAATTGGAGTTAGAGTGAACCGCTTGGTACAAGTCCTCATATTCCGTTTGATAGTTGATGGTTGCAAATACGATGGCAAAATCGGCTTTGGCGATACCTGCGTTCCCCATTGCCATCAGTGTTGCGCGTTCCGCGGCTTCCACAGTTGAAAGGCTTTGCGAATGTCCCACACCTACATGAATCATCTGCTCACCTACCTTTTTGCGATAATAATACAGTATCTACGAGAAAAGGTCAACAATTAGCTGAAAAAGGCAGGCAACAAGGCAACAGATTTTTCGTTGACAATCCATGCGGGACGTGTTATTATATTTTTAATTTGACGGAGGACATTTTGAAAAAAATGGGCGCGTTCTGGCGAGCCGTAAGAGACTTTTGGAGAACAGGGAAAGCGGGGGTTGCCCTGTTTCTGGTTTCTCTCTTTGTTACCATCTATGGTTACATTGCTTTAGACTATGAACTAACGAGCGGTTGGCAGGGACACGAATCTGTTCAAAATGTGCTGAAAGATATTTCGGACTTTATTCCCGTTGGTGCAGTATTCGTTGGAATGATAGTGGGAGGCATAGATTTACTCATGTTATTGTCAGATTGGTATTTAGCGAGAAAAGAAAAGCAGATTCAGGCCGCCAAAGCCGAGGGCAAAGCCGAGGGCAAAGCCGAGGGCAAAGCCGAGGGCAAAGCCGAGGTGTATCAAGAGATCGCGGCATGGCATGCTCGTCGAACGGCAACGGAGGCGCGGGGCGAGACATTCACTGAACCGCCTCCTGGTGTGCCACAAAACGGGACTGAATAGGGCTTCTAACGTCAGAGAGTCACCAATTTCTACACGGGCGGCTCTCTTTTGCTTTAGAAGTGTCGGGACTCGGTGCCTTCCCTCAAGAGAACCGAATAATTCTGCGATAATACATTGCATCAAAAAAGCGTATAATGGAGGAAAAGGGATTTGTCAGCAGAACTCCTTAATGGTAGCCAACTTGCGAAGCGCGTCCGGAGCCAGATCCGACGAAAAATAAAAAATCTCACGTTTACTCCAGGTCTCGCTGTTGTCCAAGTAGGCGATGATCCTGCCTCAACACTCTATATCAAGCACAAGCAACGTGATTGTGAAAAGGTGCATTTCCATTCCGAAGTCCATCGCTTATCAGCAGATATTAACCAAGACACCCTGATTGAACACGTTGAAAACCTAAATGATCGAACGGACATTCATGGAATACTGGTGCAAATGCCACTCCCAGAGGGCATAGATAAAGAGGCAGTCATCGATAAGATTAACCCACATAAAGATGCAGATGGATTGACACCAGTCAATTTAGGGAATCTCCTCATCAACCGCGAGGGTGTGACACCTTGTACGCCGACAGGGATTATCCGCCTGATTGAACTGACAGGTGCACAGATTGAGGGCAAACATGCCGTCTGTATCGGTAGAAGTCCGCTGGTTGGTAAATCGGTTGGGATGATGCTGCTGAANCGAAATGCTACCGTTACTTACTGCCATTCCCGAACGGTAGATTTGGCAGCGGAGGTTCAGAAAGCAGACATTCTCGTCGCNGCTGTCGGTAGACCGGAGTTTGTAACTGCGGACATGGTGAAACCCGGTGCTATAGTCATCGATGTTGGAATTAACCATATCAATGGACGTGCCGTCGGGGATGTTAAATTTGAAGAAGTTAAAGAGGTAGCAGGATTTATTACCCCTGTCCCGGGCGGTGTTGGTCCTATGACACGCGCAATGTTATTAGAAAATACTTTGAAATTAGCGATTGGAGGCTAAAATATGGCGTTTCCAGGATTTGAATTGAAAGATAAGGTAATGTTAATCACGGGTTCCGGCAAAGGCATCGGCAGGGGTATCGCGCTCGCCGCTGCACAGATGGGTGCGAAAATCATCTTGAACAGCCGTACTCCGTCCGATCTTGAGGAGGTTGCCAGCGAGATCCGTGAGAACGGAGGTGAAGCGGAGTCGGTCGTGTTTGATGTCAGCGATATGGCACAGATTGCGACAGGCGCACAAGCGGCACTCGATGTTTGGGGTAGAGTCGATATTCTCGTCAATAACGCAGGTACGAACCGTCCGAAACCAGCACTTGAGTTAACCGAGGAGGATTGGGATGCGATCTATGATCTCAATCTTAAAGGACTGTTCTTCCTAACGCAGACGCTTGTGAAACCGATGATAGAGCGGGAGAATGGGAAGATTATCAATATTTCTTCGACAATGGGTTTGGTAGGCGGTCCGTTGCGAACTGCCTATTCAGGGAGTAAAGGTGGCGTTGTGCTGCTAACGAAAGGACTCGCCGTTGAATGGGCACCTCATAACGTCACAGTGAACGCTGTCGCACCGGCGTTTACGCGGACACCACTCGCGGATGTCCTTTTGCAACGTAAGGAATTTTACGAAGACGTTGTTCGCCGTATCCCGATGGGACGTGTCGGTGAAGTGGACGAGGTTGTCGGCGCGGTGCTGTTCTTAGCATCAGATGCGGCAAACTGGGTGACTGGGCAAACAATCGCCGTTGATGGTGGCTGGGTCGCTTGGTAGTTTTCACAGTTCTCAAAATTGCAGGCGCGGTTCAAGCCGCGCCTATTTTTTGTCTACTGTCTCCGAAGACGTTTCAGTGTACTCGGTGGACTTGAAGGGATAAGGATCGCTCCAGAATTTGAGACCGAGGATCATATTACCCTTAAAGTCAAGTATAAGTAGGCAACCTTGACTCCTATCACTTAGAGGATTTCCGGGATATTTTTAGGTTTTAGCACGTAGGTCCCTTACAACCAATGCGGAAATGCTACGTGCTGGTGCTCATCAACTTTGACACACAACCGGTTTTCGTTCCACATAACACCGCACAACATCAATAATGAGTGCAATATCGTTCCGCGCAGATCCCAATGCAGTATAACAGGGTTCACCTTCTATGATACACGCATGGAAATGACGCAGTTCCCGTACAAACGCGCTCTCCCATTCGACAACCGGTGTCTTGCTATAGGTTGTGCCGTCGGGATCTATCCCGTGTATCGTTACCTCCGACAAGATACCGCGTGAAAAACCGGTCGGATAAGATACGATCACGCGTTTGGTGTCGCCGTAGATTTCCAGCGTCTCTTTAAAGTCCCAAAGATCTGGGAGATCCACCCATGTCGCGACACAGCGCGCGCCATTCGGATAGCCAAACACGATCGTCACACCGCGTCCATCAGACCAGACTTCCGCGCTAACTACCTCACTCGGCGAACCGAGCATCACCCGCAAACTGTAAATATCGTGAATCATGCTACCGGCAAGCAAGTAGAACACTCGTGCTGCTTTGCTTTGGATACCGCTTTCGAGTCCGGTTTGCGATAACAGGTCACCAATAGCTTCTGCCTGTGCTTTTTCACGTGCGACCCCAGCAGGTTTAAAGGCATCCGCCGGAACATCGTCGAACCGTTCGACATCNAATTGGCTCAGATGTAAACTATTATTCGGGTGGAGATGGTTGATCTGCACAAATCGGTAACTNTCCATTGCNTCTACTTCGAGCTTGGCGAGTTGGAAAGCCGGATCATGTACCTTCATATATCCAGCTTGTGCGACGGTGTCTGCNTCACGTTGTGCGGCGAGCATGGCATCCATTTCTTGAAGTGAAAAACAGACAGGTTTTTCTATAAAAACATGCTTCCCTGCCTTAAACGCCGCGAGTGCGACTTCCGTCTTAGGATCGCCGTGGCAAAGCAGAACAGCATCCACATCTGTGCTTAGCAACTCATTGTAATCTGTCACGAATTTCGGAACATGAAACCGCTTTGAGACGGCTTGTGCAGCACTACGCGAAAGATCACAAACAATAGACACCTCAAATTCTCGATGAAGTGCGGTAAGATTGGGGAGGTGATGTACTTGTGCGATTGCACCACATCCGATAACACCTATCCGTATACGACTCATATCTTTTAGCCTCCAGTAGATACGCTTTCTATATACGCTTATCGTATCACATACACGAAATAGGTGCAATGTGTAGTTATCAGTTGTCAGTAATCAGCGGTCAGCAGTTGGGATTCAGAAATTTTTCCTACGGAAAGATTCAGGTAGAGGGCGGTTGACAATAAACACGAAATATCTCATAATAGACGCAACCAAATCACCGATAAGATGGAGGCATAAATATGGACATGGCAACAATTCCTTGGCAAATGGTACTTCTGTGTGGGTTGTCTGTATGCGTTGGATGGGGGATACGTGGCAACTTCGGACATGAATACGGTGCGGCACTCGCTGGCGCGCTCGGAGCGATGGCAATTGCCTTACTCTCTGGAAGAGAGGATTGGTGGCGGCATGTTCACTACTTCGCGTTGTTCGGTGCCATCGGTTGGTCCTTCGGTGGCAGCATGTCATATATGATGGTCGTTGGATATAGCCATTCATCGCACTCACGGACAGTGTTTTACGGGTTTGCGAATCTGTTCGCTATCGGTTTCCTGTGGGCGGCACTCGGTGGTGCTGGAACCGCGCTGCCTGCATTCCTGACGCATAGCCAATTGTCTTTGCTCTTTACGCCGATCGCGGCAGTCTTTATCGGTTGGTCGCTTCAGGCAGTGATTATCGATCGGGTGCTCGCGCCAAAACGGATGCAACGGCACGAAAGTCCACTCTATTGGTATGACACAGATTGGGTGTCTGCACTGGTCGCAATCGTCGCGGCACTGATTGTCGCACTCTTCCGCGGTGGTTTGGACATGGGCACGAACCTCGTCTTATACCTGGGTATCAGTTGGTTCGTCGGATTTTTGTTCCTGGTAAACGTCTGTCGTCTCCGTATGACACCGCCGCGTGGGGACAACTGGGCAGGTTGTGTCGGTATGGTTATCGGGATCCTGGGATACTGTTCGCGTTATGAACTCAGCGGTGTTGCTTTCGCTACGCTGATGACAGGTTTCGGAGGCGGTATCGCGTTTTCATTTGGACAATTGCTGAAGCTCATCTTCATCTGGATCGGTAACCGAACGAATTGTCACACGAATTGGCACAGTGTTATGGAGCAGACACAAGGCTTTCTATTCGGACTTGGGATTGCAATACCGTTTGGTCTCCTTCTCAACCGAGCACCGCTGTTAGAAACTGACTCGAATCTCCCGCAGTGGATGGAAATATTCGCTGTGTTCTGTGTGCTCATCGCGTTGACGTATATCAATTACCGGAAAACGGCAGGGACATGGGTTGATTTGGTCGAAGGCTTACCGGAACGGTTTTTCGGTTTGCCCGTTGTCGGTTGGTTTCGGCATTCGAGAGGATGGATAGGTTGGTTTGAACTCTTCTATATCGGTCTCGGTATCGCCTGCGTATGGCTTCTGTCGGTACACTTCCGCGAACCGCTTGCCTTTATCCCGACAAGTTGGTTAGGGAAGGGGCAATTGCTNTACTTCGTATTTCTATGGTGGATCGTTATCTTCAACTTCGAGCGCGCCTTAGTCGGTTTCAGCCCACACCGACTCGTAACGGAAGGCGTGATTACACTCAACGCGATTATCTGCACCGTCCTGATGGCACTGGGTCCACTATCAGTCCCGAAACAGACAGGAAGTCTCTTTTCGTTCACTGAATGGGTTGGACAGACATTCATCTCGGGTATCGTCGTGCTGGTAGGATCGACGGTTGTTTTCTGGGGACTGAAGCATGTGCTTTACGGAAAGGCACACGCTCCGGGTGCGTCGCTCCACATCCGTTTCGGACCAGATTCCAATGCCCCGAGGGAGAAGCCAAAGGCGGGAAAACAGCATCCGTAGTGAATTTGCTGTCAGCATTCAGAAGGCAAGGTTAGGGGAAAAAGAAACGCCCTATCAAAAACCCCAAGCAAAAACACCTCGCCAGTGAAATTTTAGCCGTGTTTATGCCGTTGACGATACACCTGTCCGCCCTTGATAACGACGACCGGTTCCAATATCTGTTTGCCGACTCTAACCTGATCGTGGGCATCTACGAGCTGGAATTCACCCTCGCGACGTTCAAAAATCACCGCATCTCCCCACGCATCGACAGCCAACGTACCAACCTGTCCCGGCATCAGGATAGTTTCTGCGGGAATACTTGTGACTTTCGCCAAAGCATCATCAAGCGACATACCAAGATACAGGAATTTGTTGACGACATTCACGAGATCGTAGACGGGACCGTGAACATTATAGATGTGCAGGTCGGACGAGATTGTCGTCGGTTCAACACCTTGTGCCATCGCATTCTGAACGACATCCCAACTGAAAGAGCCTGCGCCGTGTCCAACGTCGAAGATAACGCCGCGTTCAATCGCGGCATGGACGGAGTCCCGAATCCTGCCGTTTTCGTCCAAGATGCCGCACGCCATATCGTGGAAGCAATGCGTTAGAATGTCACGCTCACCCATCAGTGCCAATATATCGTCTATAGACTCACACCAAGCGTCTTGCGGATGAACCATCAGGGGTAACCCTGCGGCATCGGCGGCTTCGCGCGCCCTGTGTAACGGCTGCATTTTCGCTCTCGCACCAACAATAGTCTCCCGCGTCAAGCGTACTTTGACACCTAAAATGATGTCGCGGTGTTGCTCAATCATTCGGCATGCTTTTCCGACATCTGCATAGTCAGGGTTTTCCAATTCCCCGATTTCTTGCGTAAGCATGCCTTGTGAAGATATGTTCAACTGCGCGAGGATGCGTGTATCGCTTACGTCAATAACGTATTTACGGAAACCGGGGAACGTGTCCGCTCCCGCTGAACCCGCATCAACGACTGTTGTTGCGCCGCGTGCTAAGCACGTAGGATCCGGTTCAATTCCGAAATGGCTTACGCCGTAGAAGACATGTACGTGTAAGTCGATTAAACCAGGTGTGACGAAACACCCTTCAGCATCCAATACTTCCCGTGCTTCAGAAGTCGGTATATCGTCGCTGATCGCAGAGACGCGTCCATTCGCAAATGCGATGTCTTTGCGCGCGTGGATGCCCTGTGCAGGATCAACAACAGTTCCGCTTTTAATGATGAGATCATAGTTCATAAGCTTAAAATGTGCTTTCACGGTTTGTAATCGGACACCATCGTGCCATCAGTAAGTAGTCAAACAATGCTGACTCTGCTTCTGGGGTGTCGATTCGTTTTAAAGCTAAGACAGCGTTGTCTCGGACGTACCGATTTTCATCACTGAATGCCTTTGCTAATACTGGAACAGCGTCGCTTGATGCGGGTCCAATCTGTGCCAATGCTAATGCGGCTTCAAACCGCGCTTGATCGTCCTCATCACTTGCGACCATATCTGTCAGGACAGGCACAGCAGGAGCGGCAACGGGTCCCAATCCACCGAAGGCTTCGGCGAGATAACGACGCACCTCAACACATTCGTCTTTCGTGCGTTCCATCAATGCCGGGATAGCGGATTCCGTAGGATTCCCGATTTGTGCCAAAGCATAAGCGGCTTCAATGCGAACGGCATCTTCGGTATGTTGCAACGCTTCGCTCAACGCAGGAACAGCGGATTCACCGACCGCCGCTAATGCATACGCCGCCATTCGCCGCATAATTGGGTCTTCCACACCGAGCGTTTCAATCAGTTCGGGAACAGCCGGTACACCAATTGATCCAAGGGCATACGCGGCGTTCAAGCGGACAGGTTCATAAACATCACACAAGGCTTGGATGAGGAGTGGAATCGCCTCTGCTGCAGATTCACCTAACCTCCCTAAGTCGTCAGCGGCACGGGATCGGACAGCGGTGTTGTCATCACCCAATTTGGCAATGTGCAGTGCCAAGTTTCCATTGGAAATCGACTGTGCTGAATGTCCGTTAGACTCACCCGCCATCCAATTCCAGACATGTCGCCATGTCCCTTGATGCGTCAGGGTTGCTGAATCAACATCTTTTAGTTTCCAGTGCGGATCCGTTACATTCCACTCCGGTTTCTGCGGCGCGTCCATCCGAACGAACTGAAACTTCATCATGTAGCGTGTTTTATCTGTCAGGTTTGCCATGGCGCGATGCCATAGGTCGAAGTGGATAATCGTTAGGGTNCCTGCTTCNCCACTGAGTGCCAATTCACCATCGTTATCCTTAGTGATACGCGTATCGTAGTACTGCGTTCNGGGTAAGACAGCCGAGGGCCCGATTTCGAGGGGTGAGTCCTGNGGATAGTAGAACGCCATCGCCCAGCGCGGACAGTGGTGCCGGACTTTATGATAGCCCCAGTAACTATCCTTATGAAATCCCTGCCCATCGCTATGAGGACGATTCTGATGGGGATGCCGATGGGAATGCATGGCATAATTCTCGCCTAAAATACTCGTAAACGCGCCACGGACAGCGGGTTCTTCAAAAACGGCTTGCAATTCAGGGACGCGTGGCAAAATATTGTTCCCCAAATTTCCCTCTTTCGCCGTGAGTTCCTGCGTTTTTCGGTAGATGGTTTCATGGAAACTGCGCGGCAGATCGGCTTTTATCGTGAGATGTCCATTCACAATAAATTCCCGCATCTGCGCGTCAGTCAGTTTATGGCTTTCCTTTAGCTGTGAATGCGTTCGCATGGTCAAGTCTCCCTTTGCTGGAAATAGAGCAGCCTCTATTTTAGGGGTATTTAACTATCAGTCAGTTGTCAGGAACCAGAGATCCCTCCTACCAGAGATCAAACATTCCTAACCTATTTTACTTGACACGAATTAATTTGTCATCTATTTTATTTTCGGTATCCGTCGTCAGCTATCAGTTACAAGTTGTTTTTGACGGTGTCAGAATCCTCTCTAACCGACGAATGACAACCTTACCTTTAGGAGTCAGAATTCGGAGATCCTTCATACCGGAGAGCTGAACGTCTCCATTCAAGATGCTGAATATGTCGGATAGTTGGCAGAATGGAAATGGAAGATAGGAAACTCACTTCTTAAGAACCATTGATCCCAATCGAAACTCTCAAGTAGCCCCTTCCGTAACACTCGCGGATCTTCCATACCTTTGAGCCCCTGAAAGTTTCAATTCCCTTCAAACGGGAAAGCGCATTCAAAACAGTAATCAGCTATCAGCCGTTAGCAACCAGAAACTCTCTTACTGATAGCCGACGGCTGACGGTTTCCGACTGCCATTCCTCATTCCCTTCAAACGGGAAAGTGTATCCAAAAAATGGTGATAGGTATATCTGTATTGAGAAAAAGACGCAGTTTCAATTCCCTTCAAACGGGAAAGTGTATCCAAAGAGGAAACAGGTAAGACTGAAGACGAAATGCTAACAGAGTTTCAATTCCCTTCAAACGGGAAAGTGTATCCAAAGAGGAAACTTTGAAATTTACATAGCCAGTAAAAATATAGGTTTCAATTCCCTTCAAACGGGAAAGTGTATCCAAAGGACGTAGACGAAGAAGGCGGTTATTACGACGACGACGAGTTTCAATTCCCTTCAAACGGGAAAGTGTATCCAAAGCCCCTACGTTTCTTGCGAGTTTCATAGAGCGAGCCGTTGAGTTTCAATTCCCTTCAAACGGGAAAGCGTATCCAAAGGATATGACCAAAGCTTGAGAAGTAGTTTAACTTATCATGCGTGTTTCAATTCCCTTCAAACGGGAAAGTGTATCCAAAGTCAGATAATGCTTGACGAGATAAACCATTTCTATAGAAACGTTTCAATTCCCTTCAAACGGGAAAGTGTATCCAAAGTTTATCAAACCGTTCATCGCCCACGTAGCGAAGACTTTGTTTCAATTCCCTTCAAACGGGAAAGTGTATCCAAAGTGAAAACCGGCCAGAACCCGACGGACACCGCGTTTAGTTTCAATTCCCTTCAAACGGGAAAGTGTATCCAAAGCACTCAACCAGGCGATCGATCAAGCACCCCCATAAAGTTTCAATTCCCTTCAAACGGGAAAGTGTATCCAAAGGGCTGGAACGGTCCCGACAGAGTGGCACCCGACATCGCGTTTCAATTCCCTTCAAACGGGAAAGCGTATCCAAAGAAAAATGAGAATGTTGTGTGTTTTACTGATAACTGTTTCAATTCCCTTCAAACGGGAAAGCGTATCCAAAGTCTTTTTATCTGATCAATCTTAGTATAAGTCCCCAGTTTTTGTTTCAATTCCCTTCAAACGGGAAAGCGTATCCAAAGTAGATTAGTAAATACGAGGTTAGCAAATACCTAAAAAAGTTTCAATTCCCTTCAAACGGGAAAGCGTATCCAAAGATGGTAATGGACTATGATGTGCCATCAGAAGAAGAAACGTTTCAATTCCCTTCAAACGGGAAAGCGTATCCAAAGTTCTCACGAGTGATGCATACAAGCAATGCGTGTTTAAGTTTCAATTCCCTTCAAACGGGAAAGTGTATCCAAAGTGCTACTGATAACGCTTTCAACGACAACTATTTCGAGTTTCAATTCCCTTCAAACGGGAAAGTGTATCCAAAGGCATCACCCTCGCCCTCTGCCCACGAGTTGAGGAGGATAGTGTTTCAATTCCCTTCAAACGGGAAAGTGTATCCAAAGACACACCGACCTCCTTGAATTTGGTGACAGTCCCAACACGTTTCAATTCCCTTCAAACGGGAAAGTGTATCCAAAGTAAAAATGGAAGTAACACCACGAAACGAAAGGGCTGTGAAGTTTCAATTCCCTTCAAACGGGAAAGTGTATCCAAAGTTATCTCTCTCATTCAGAGAAAAGATGATGTATTCGGGTTTCAATTCCCTTCAAACGGGAAAGTGTATCCAAAGTTTTTCCCTATTTTGTTGGACGTCACATTTCACAAGTTTCAATTCCCTTCAAACGGGAAAGTGTATCCAAAGCCGAAGACGACCGCAGTAAAGTGGCACGTCAGGTAGCGTTTCAATTCCCTTCAAACGGGAAAGTGTATCCAAAGAAATAAGGACAAAAAGTCCTTTGAAAAGAACTGGAAGTTTCAATTCCCTTCAAACGGGAAAGTGTATCCAAAGGTCGTGTGCATGATGATACGATCCGTACCCAGATACAGTTTCAATTCCCTTCAAACGGGAAAGTGTATCCAAAGAGGTATCTTTAACCTTGTTGCCTTCTGGACGGTGGTTTCAATTCCCTTCAAACGGGAAAGTGTATCCAAAGAAAAACATCGGCGATCATCACTTCGAGTGCTATATCAGGTTTCAATTCCCTTCAAACGGGAAAGTTCATGGAAAGTCTCTCATAAGGGGGGACACAATGGATAGAAACGAACGATTACGTTTCAATTCCCTTCAAACGGGAAAGTTCATGGAAAGGTATTGGTACCCCGATTTTCCTTATGCGCATTGGCGCGTTTCAATTCCCTTCAAACGGGAAAGTTCATGGAAAGCAATCTACAAAGGCGATGCTAAAACATCCGTAACTTAGTTTCAATTCCCTTCAAACGGGAAAGTTCATGGAAAGTTCGGCGTTGAAGTTTGCCGGGGTTGTCGCGATTATGTTTCAATTCCCTTCAAACGGGAAAGTTCATGGAAAGCGAAAGCGTCAAGGTTCTTACAGGAGCGCAACGAGGAGTTTCAATTCCCTTCAAACGGGAAAGT
>JGI24796J26693_1001326_pt1 | contig 13219 bp, 14 predicted proteins | sample PinacodermFT_FD_26693 | JGI IMG/M metagenome (IMG submission 26693)
CGACGNGGTGTCGGCGCCCGCCGATCACAGGTTCGGGCTTGGCCACCAAGTGGTCTGGTTTTAGACCGATCACTGGCCGAGTTTTAGAGCGATCAATACACGCCTACTAGGTTCGGACCGAACGCCTCGAAGCTGAGCCTGTCCAGCGGACCACTGGAGACAGACGAATACCCGCTAGAACTGATGAGCGAATCGCTTCGCGAACTGATTTCAGGCCTGCTCGGCGTCGAGAGGCAGATTGACGAAATCCTGGATTTCACGACGACGATTTACTACCGCGAATTCACGGGAGAGCCGCTGAGCCTGCTCACCGAAGTGGACTTCGTCACGGACAGCCTGCCTGCCAGCTTGATGATCACCGCGACGTACGAAGCCGACAGCGGCATCAAGTTTTCCGATCCGAGCCATGCGCGTTAGCCCACGGCCGAGCCGCCAACGTATCGCGGTGCAACCAAACGAGCAGTCGGTAAGCAGCGCCTCTGAACGATTGCGAGCACTGCCATCTCCGGTGTACCTATCGTCGATTCAAGGTGGTCGGAACTATCTGAAATGCTATCAAACCCTCTGTGCGCCGAGACAAGCTCAGGCCGGCACGCGGCCAACCGGTCCTTTCTGCCGGACTTTACTCCCTGGCCAGTTCGGTGAGCGCCACAGCACGGCAAACATGAAAGTGCGCCACACATGGAGCGAAACGGTGAGGACGGCACCATTCTGGAAATGTCCGCGCTCCCATTGCAAACTAGCAAGCTGCCGCTTACGCCTGCGATGGGTCGGTCAAACGCCTAAGACGAGCACACAGGCGCGGCTGGAGGAGGCCATCCACGATGCGACGATGACCTCCTCCTTAGCGCAAGCCGTTCAGCCGCCGGCGGCGACGGGCCCGGCCTCCTGCTCGCGCTCCAGCGTCCAAACGAACAGCGAGGGGCCCGAAGATCGCGTGTTGCGTGCACGAGGTATCGGCTGCTCCGGCTGTTCGGCCAGGAACTCGGCCCAGCTGAACAGCGATTGCTGCTGCTTCCCCTGGCCGTGATGGTTTGCGCAAGGGAGCAGTTCGACCACTGGCGCAGCTTCCCCGTCGCTAGGTAGCGCCGAGACCAGCGTCTCCGCTTCCGCAGCCGGCCGCTGCCAGCCATCATCGACGAGTAGCGCGTCGGCCTGCAGCGTGTTCCGATAGGCCATGAACACGACCTTGACCGGCTGGGTCTGGCAGAGGGGAACGTCGATCCCCTCCTTGACCCGCTTGGCGACCCAGGCCTCGTGCTGTTTCGGCTCCACCCGGTCGGCCTTCATCACCGCGGTCTTGAACCCGTGCCGGGTGAGCAGCGTCCTCGCTCTGTTACTCGCTGAGTAGGGGGTGGCCGCGGACGGAGACCGGTCTGGGATCTCAAGTTCGCACCGCGGACTTCCGGCCAAACTGGACGGAATCGCCCTGGCTGCTGACCGTCGAACACGACCTCAACTTCCGGCTGTTCCTCAAACCTGCCTCCGACGTTGCCGCTCTCAACGCTGGTTGAGGTGAGGCGATGTTGCTCAGCCAACATCGCCTGGGCTCGACTCGTGCTATTTTCCTCATGATTCTGGGCAGGAGGCTGGCGAGGGTCTCAACACGCGTGGAGACCGCCGACCACAGTCGGACGGTCCTCAAGGCCTTGCGGACGGGCCACTTGCTGCACAGACAGTCCGCCTAGATCGAATTCTTCATGGACCGGACAGATAGTAAGAACGTCTACGACGTTGTAGTCGTCGGGGGCGGCGCCGCGGGCGTCGGCGTGGCGATAACTCTTAAACACGCTGGCATCGAGAACTTCGTCGTGCTCGATCGAGCCACGGTCGGCTCATCGTTTGCCTCTTGGCCGGCTGAGACTCGCTTCATCACGCCCTCATATGCAACCAATTCGATTGGCATGCTCGACTTAAACTCGATCGCGCTGGGAACGTCACCAGCGTACAGTTTGGAAGTAGAGCATCCGACGGGCAAAGACTACGCACGATATCTGCAAGGTGTGGCGCGTTTCTTTGAGGTACCAGTTCGCGAACACACTGACGTACTTCAGGTCGCGCAGGATGTCGACGGCTTTCGCATCGATACAGCCGGCAACAGCTTGAACGCCAGGAACGTCATATGGGCCGCCGGCGAGTTTCAATATCCACGACTCACCGGGTTCGCTGGTAGCCACCTGTGTCGCCACACGTCGACCATCGAAAGTTATGAAGACCTTGATGGCGATGACATCATTGTTGTCGGTGGCTACGAGAGTGGCGTTGACGCGGCATACCACCTGGCGTATTGCGACAAGCAAGTGCGACTGTTCGACGCGAATTGCCCTTGGGAAAGCGAGAGCTCGGATCCTAGTATCGCGCTTTCGCCGTTTACCATCGAGCGGATGCATGAACTTGCATTTGTTGAACAGGTGGAACTGTTTCCGAACACAGCGATCGAATGCGTCACCTGTGAGAATGGCATGTACGAGGTGACGGCTGGGGACGGTCATCGGTATCAGACGTCCGTGGCGCCGCTGTTGGCAGGTGGCTTCGCCGGTAGTCACGGGTTAGTCGCAGATCTGTTTGAGAAACGCGAAGACAGCTCTTTACTACTGAGCGAAGATGATGAGTCGACGATCGTGCCGGGAATGTTCCTCTGCGGTCCTGCTGTTCGGCACAACAATCATGTCTTCTGCTTCATCTTCAAGTATCGGCAACGATTCGCCGTTGTAGCCAAGGCCATTGCGACATCGTTGGGGCTGCCTGCGGAAGATCTCGAAGAGTATCGCAAGTGGGGCATGTATCTGGACGTTCTCTCCTGCTGTGGCGAGCAGTGCGTATGTTGACGCGAAGCGTAGAAGGGCCCGCTGAGTCTCGCCTTGGACTTCGCGTAGGAAGAGGTCGACTCGCCAGAGCGCGAAGCATTGGATGGCTCGGACAGACTGCTGCCAGTCTGTGCTGGATTGGGAGCATGCTGTCTTACGGGGTCGACTCCGGGGGCGATTGGCTGCAGTTGTGTGCTGCAACTGCGTGGCTATTGGCCAACGTCGCGACGCTCGTCACTTCAAGCGACGATTGACTTGCAGGCCGTGTCGAAGGCTGACGCACCAGCAATCTCGACTGGCCGACTTGGACTTGGTCATTTGCTGACGGTACTCGAACGTCGGGTCGACGGTGAATCTCCTTCCCACCTGTCGGAGACCTGCGCGCAATCTTGTTTCCGGTCACTTTGAACTCCTGTGGGGAGACTGTTGTGAGGGTGTCTCAAAGGTCCCATAGGTTGGTTGAGTCCCAGTCCCCGCCTTGCGCGGGGACCCGCTCGGGCGGCACGGAATATCTGGTGGCGGAGTCCCGTGGAGGGAAGGAGCAGGTCCCCGCGTGAAGCGGGGACTGGGAAAATTGACTTCCGAGACATCCTGTATTGCGGTCGCCCCTACGACGCGCTCGAACGCGAGCCGAACGCTCGACGCGTGGGTCTCCTAGCGGGGACAGCAGCAGCGGGAGAAACCGTTCGGGCCCGAGCGGGCGGGAATGAACAAGGTCGCTGCGACCTGCAGCTAAGGGAGCGATCAGGCGTTACATGCACGACAGCGCACGACCAGGCCCCGTGCTAATTTCCCGATGAAACTAGACGGGGCGGGGCTGACCACGGGGAGACGCGCACGGGCCGCCGGTCACGGTCAGGACAACCTCAAGGCCTTGTGGACGGGCCGCTTAGAACACACAACGTCCGCCTAGATCGATTTCTCAATGTCCCGGTTCTTCAGATTGGCGCTCGGCGCCGTCCTTGCGCTGTCCCTGGCGGCTGCGCTCGTAATCGGCTGTTCCGACGAAGAGCAGTCGCAGCAGCAACAACAGTCGGCAACTGCAGAGCAACAGTCCCAACCACAACAGCAGCAAAGCGAATCATCCGCGTCGACGCAACCAGCCTCAACGCAGGAACAACAGTCCCAATCGCAAGCCCAACAACAAAGCCAGGCACAAGGCCAGTCGCAGGCCCAACCTCAGGCGGTCTCCGCAGAGCCGCTGAACGTCGTGGTCTCGACGCAGGTGATCGCTGACTGGGTCCGCCAGATCGGCGGCGACCTGGTCAACGTGTACGCGCTGGTCCCGGCCGGGTCCGACGCACACATCCTTGAGCTGACTAGTTCGGACGTCCGTGCAATTGCGGCTGCAGACCTCGTGGTCATCAACGGAGGGGGAATCGAGTCGTACTACGAGGATCTGATTCGGGATAACTCGGAGAACATCCTGTACCTGACTGAAGCGATTGAATGCGCCGGATACGAACTCCTCCCGTATGGCGCGCTCGGCATTGGGCACGACGACGAGGAAATGCACGACGACGATCACGGTTCGGCCGAGGCCATCGGCCGACTGTTGATCGTCGACGCGGTTGAGGCTCATCTCTCCGTCATCGACCTCTCGACCGAGGAAGTCGACAGCGGCCTGTTCTCGATTGCCGCGCCGGGCGCTCGGGTCTTGCCGAGTCCGACCCACCGTTACGGCTTCGTCCTCGCGCGCGGACCTGAAGACAACGACGACCGCGTGCACATCTTCGACGGGGGCGTGTTCCTGGTTGAGCACGGCGACCACTACGACCTGGTCCAGGAGCCGGTCAGCCGCCACTCGCTGGAGATCGTCGAAGAGAACCCAGTTCACTACGTCAACAGCCACGGTTGGACGGCGATTTTCGCCGACACCAGCGGTCACGTGATCCTGGTCAACGAGGCCGATCTGACCAACGCCACGGGCGACTACGAGCCGATCGTGCTGGAGGCGGGAGCGCAGCACGGCGCGGCGCTGGTCATGAGCGACGAACACGTCGTGGTCACGACCAAGAATCTCGAGGATCTGGAAGACGCCCTGCCGGTCGGCGTTGAGGTTCGCACCTTCGACGACGAGGTCGTCTACGACGCCAGCAACCGTTCCTGCCCGGGCATGCACGGCGAATCGCACAACGAGCACGGCGCAGTCTTCGGCTGCATCGGCGGCGTGCTCTTCCTGCACACTCACGATGGCGAGTACGAGCACGAGTTCATCGCCAATCCGGCCGAGATGCGCGAAGACTCACGGATCGGTTCGGTCTACGGACACCACCATGTCGAGCACTTCTTCGGCAAGGCTTCTTACTTCGATGGTCAGGGATTCGCCGACGACGGCATCTGGCTGATCGACGTCGCTCACGGCGAAATGCGCCAGGTGTTCAGCGAGCCCAGTGTGTCGACGAAGTTCTCCAGCGACGGCGAGACGCTGTACGTGCTCGGCGTCGACGGCGTCCTGCTTGTGCTCGACGCGCATGACGGCGACCTGCTCGAGACAATGGAGCTGGTCGCGCCGAGCGAAGCCGGACGTCCGGCCATGATCGTCGTCGGCGAAATGATGTACGTCGCCGACCCGAACAGCGGTCACGTGCTGGCTGTGCACCTCGACGACCTGGAGATCGAAGAGGAATGGGAAGTCGGCGGAGCACCGTCGAGCCTGGCCTTCGTTGGCATAACCGCAAGCGGCGGCGCGCCCGATGAAGGACATGACGACGAAGACGAACACGACGAAGACGAGCACGAAGGGGACGAACACGGCCAAGAAGACGAAGAGGATGAGCACGGGCACGCCCACGATCATGGCGATGAGGACCCGCACTTCTGGTTCGACGCCGATCTGGCTGCTGTCGCGATCAGGGCGATTTCCGATGAGCTCGTCCACTTGAACCCGAACGGCGCCGATGTCTTCAGCGACCGTCTTGAGCTCTACCTGGACCAGGTCGCGGAAGCCGACGCCGAGGCGCGAGCGTTGATCGCGAGCGTGCCCGAACACCAGCGTCTGCTGGTCACCTTCCACGATGCATTCGGCTACTTTGCCCGTCGCTACGGCCTCGAAATCGCCGGCTTCCTCATCGAAGGACCGGAACAGGGAATCAGCGCCGAATCGATTGCCGATCTGATTGAGCTGATCGAACATGAGGGCGTGGAAACGGTGTTCCACGAGCCGCAGTTTGACTCCTCGTCGCTCGATACGGTCGCATCAGAGACCGGCGCCACCAGAGGCACCATCTGGTCTCAGCCGACCGAGGACAACCCGACCTACATCGGCATCCTGCTCGGCAACGCGCGAGCGATCGCCGACCAATAGCCCAGGGAACCGATTCACTTGAGCGCCAGGCCTGGGGGCGATGATCGACAGCATCATCGTTCCCAGGCCAATCCCGGGGCAGTCGAGTCAACCGGTTCGGCCGGGGTCAACCCTGCTCCTGCGGAACCACGACGTGACCATCAGAGGCAGCGGCCGTCTCTGTCACGCCCTTGACGGTCGCGGCCGGTCTCCCTTCGCCGCCGACGATCCTGAACGCGACCTGATCTTGCGCCTCTCGTTGCCGGAAGAGTTTCACGACCTGTTCGCGCCCAACTCGCTGGCCGCGCCGAAAGGCGGTCCGGTGCCCGATCCCGTCTATGGAGGACAACTTCAAGACCGGGCGATCCACCGGGTCGAGCCTGAAGGACGAATCGTCATTACCTACGTCGAGATCAACGGCCGATACGCCGACGGCACGACGTACACGCTGCTCAAGCCCTCCTACGAGATTGGTGATCCGGCATTCGGCCCACCGCACGAACAGTTGTTGATCTCGCCTCATGTTGCGCCCAGTGTGTTTGGTACGGGGTTGCTGGAAGCCATTCCAGTGGAAGTTCTGGCACTGCTCGCCGACTCCGATGACGATGACGGCGACGGCATTTCGGGTCGGATCCATATGATCTGGGATCCGGACACCGGCCAGTTCGCAGTGGGCCGCTTTGGTTGGAAGGCAACCGTGCCCAGCGTGCGCCGACAGTCGGCCAACGCCTTCCTCGGCGACATCGGGATTACCTCGAGCATTCACACCGAACAGAACTGTCCAGAGGCCCAGACTGCATGCCAAGAAGCAATCTCGGGCGGCGAGCCCGAGGTCTCTGACGATCGGCTCGGCGATGTGGTCTTCTACACCCAGACCCTGGCGCCCCCTGCCGCGCGCGGCTACCGGAGCCGCAAGGAAGGCGCCGAACTCTTCTTCGCCGCCGGCTGCCGCCGCTGTCACGTTCCGAAGATCACGACCGGTGAGCATGAGATCGACGCGGCGATCGCCCGGCCGTCGATCTCCGCCGATGAGGTGCGCGAGAACTTCGCCGCAGACCAGCGGGGTTTCAGCGCCATTGAGTATCTCCTGTTTGCCGAGGATGACGGCGTGCTCGATGCCTTGCAATGCGGCGGCGATGCGTATGGTCAGTAGCTCAGCGCGTTGGCAACCGTGATCGCCGATGCGATCCGGTTGGCCGCCGTTGATTGGAGTGGAACCTACGGCGAGGAGTTCTCAGGCACCGGCGAGCGCGCCATCTCAGAGAACTTCGCGATCGCCGATCTCGTCCGCGTGCCGGTCTTCCTGACCGAGACGATCGGAGACATGCAGTTGGGCGTCGCGCTTGGTGCGACCAAACCGGAGGCTGACTTGAGCGTGATTCCTGGCGGTCACGCCAATCAGGCGCTCAGCGACCTCGAGCAGAACGTTCGCGGCATTCGGGACACCTACTTCGGCGACGCTGAGGGACTTGGCCTGTCCGACCTGGTGGCTCAACTGTCGGAGGCGACCGATCGGCGTATGCGGGACAGGCTGGCCCAAGCCATAGAAGCCATTGAGACGCTGCAATCGCGGGGCGAGTCCCTACAACGGCTCCTGAAAACCGATCCCGACGCGGAAGCCGAGGTTCGCGATGCGATCAAGTCGATGCAAGTGGTGCTCAATACTGAGGTGGTCAGTCTGCTCGGCGTCAGTATCGGCTTCAGCGACAACGACGGCGACAGCTAACGAGCGCCTGGAGCGATCCGCATGGCGCTCAGCGCCCAGCTTCCACAGCGAACCGAGGTGATCTCGCGTCTCGCCGACGTCGATTTCTGGAAGCTGATTGACGCGCTCCACCGCCGTGGATCAGGGCCGGTCGACGCGTCGTCGGTCGCGTTCTTTCGCATAGCATTCGGCGTCGTGGCGCTGGTCGCCATCATCCGCTTTCTCGCCTATGACTGGATCGACGAGCTCAACGTCGACCCGCTGCATCATTTCTCCTATGTCGGATTCGAATGGGTCCGAGCCTGGCCCTCGCCCTGGATGCACCTGCACTTCGGAGCGTTGGGTTTACTCGCTCTAGCGATCATCGTCGCCTGGCTGCTCTGGGGACGCTCACGGCCACTCGCGTTTGCCGTGCTGATCGTGTTCCACCTGATCACTGGCCAACTCTTCATGATCGGCGTCTTCCCTTACATGATGATCGCCGCATCGCCGTTCTCATCGCAATCGTCGTGCTAGTCATTCAGGTTGTCGTCCCGCTGCGTCACTATCTGTATCCCGGTCCGGTGCAATGGAACGAAGAGGGATACCGCTTTTCCTGGCGTGTGTTGCTCACAGAAAAGGTCGGACACGTCGAGTACCGAGTCAAGGACACAGAGGGGTGAAGCTGGATAGAGACACCGGCCAGCTTCCTCAGTCCATTGCAGGCCGAGCGCATGACGACCCAGCCCGACCTCATTCTCGCTACCGCCCACATCATCCGGGACCACCATGCCGCACACGGTCGCCAGGTGACCGTCAGGGCAGAAGCAATCGTAAGTGTCAACGGCCGTGCCAGCCACCGTCTCATTGACCCAGAGGTTGACCTCGCTTCAGAGCACCACCGCATCGGCGCCAAATCCTGGCTCTTCCCTCCGCCGGACCGATAACCCACAAGACTGAAGTGCAACAGGAGCCAAGAATGCGCCCTGCAGCACTGAACCTAAAGCTCAAAGAGAAATCTCCCAGGCGAAAGCTTGCAGTACGGTCTCGTTAGGTCCACTCCTCACCGTCATGTGATACGGAGCTACCAAACTGATCGCCAGTGGAGTGTTGAATGCGGCAACGCGCATTTGCTGACCTCGACATCTACGCCGCGAGCTGCCAACTGCCTCTGCCTTCTTGAGATCGATACCGGGTGATTGCAGAGACGCTGCTGATCAGTCGCCCATCGAGCAATTTCGGCGACAGGCCTAGGCGTAGGCCTCGGCCAGCAGCTCTTCCAGCGCGGCATTGAACTGGTCGGGAAGCTCCCAATAGACGGAGTGTCCGCCCTCGGGGATCTCGACGTATCGCGCTCCGGGCACCATCGCAGCGGCCCGCTCGATCACACGGGCGGGGATGATTGCGTCTTCGGCGCCGGCCAGGAACAACACCGGCATCGTCAGCGCGGACAGGTCGTCCACCGCGATCGCGCCATCCTCGACGCCAAACAACAACGGTCGATCGAGGTCCAGCGGCGGATTCAGCGCTCGCACCTGGTTGTAGAGGAACACGCCCTCGGGCGAGCGCTCAAGATAGGCTGCGCCGACCATAAGGGTCATCCCGCCGAGCCGCGCATTCTCGGCCGCAGCGGCGGTCGCCGTCCGCATGTCATCGAGCAAGGCCTGATCGCCAATGCCGAGCATGGTGTCGGCCATCATCAGCGCCTTCACCCGATTGGGATTACGAGCCGCGTAGGGCAGGATTGAGAAACCGCCCACCGACTGACCAACCAGCGCTGCCTCGGAGATCTGCAGTTGGTCCATCAGCTCTCCCAGGTCCCGGGCGAATGCAGTCCGGCCCTCGCCGGACAGGTCCTGACTCTGTCCCCAGACACGAACTTCATACGTGATACAACGGAATCGCTGGCTGAACAGAGGAATCTGGTTCCACCAACTGAGATGGTTTCCACCGGCCCCATGGACGAACACAGTCGTGTCGGGACCTTCTCCAAACTCGTCATAGATCAACGTGGCGCCGGTGACATCGAGTGTGTTGGGCATCGGAGTCTCCTGTTGCCTTCGGTTGTGAGGTGTTGGTTAGAGGCTGCCACGAAGGCGAGGAAGCTGAGCGCGGCCTCGGCTAGCACCGCAATCCTCACGAGCAGCGTGCCTTGCACGATCAACGGCTGCACGGTGTTGGGCAGGATGTGCCTTCGTCGTTCCTTTTGTCCCCCCGCAAGACGGGAGGAGATGCCGAAGGCAAAGGGGGTACACCGCCAACCTGTGCGACAATCCAACCGTCATCACCTCCCCCACCGTCATTCCCGCGCAGGCAGGAATCCCGCCTGAGAGGAGGGACAGCAGACCAATACCAGCAGGATTCGCAGATGTCTACGAGCAGCTTTGTAACCGCTTCCCCGACCCCGCGAGCGAGGCCGGCAGTTCGAGCCCCTCGTCCCGGAAGTGCTGAGAACTGATCCGGGCTACCAGGACCTATACGCGGAAGTCTGGCAGTGGAACGAGTGGCCGGGACGCAGGAGCGGTGACATCGGCATCGACCTGGTTGCGCAGACTATGGACGCCGGCCCGACCGCCATTCAATGCAAGTGCTACGGCCCGGACAGCACCATCTATGAGCAACATCTCGCCACATTCCTGGCCAACTCCAATGCGGAGTTCGACCAGCGCCTGGTGATCAGCACGACCTCCAACTGGAGCAAGAATCTGCTGGCCCTGATCTCCAATCAGAAGCCGCCCGTCCAACGTATGGACTTCTTTGGTCTCGAAGCGACCGCGATCGATTGGGATGCCCACATCAAGGACGAAGAGGCGCCACTGATCGCGGTCCCGCGCAAGAGGCTGCGACCGCATCAGCGGGACGCCTTGCATGACGTCTATGCCAGATTCGCCGAACACGACCGCGGCAAACTGATCATGGCCTGTGGCACCGGCAAAACATTCAACTCGCTGCGTGGTGCCGAAGAGATCGCCAGGACGGGAAGTGCCGACTCATCGCCCCCATTGGTCGGCTAGTGGGCGTCGGCCGACTCGTCCGCCACACACTGCCAGGAACCCCATAACTCCGCGGTCCCTCTTTGCGGAGGAACGCACGAAGTTATGGGACTGCCTATCAGGAGCAGCTAGAAAAATGACCGTGGTATCACTCGATCGTTACTCCATCTCCGAGGTTTAGGTCGAACGGATATCCAGGATTGCCAGACAACCGCAGCGTGGCCAGGTTGGTCAGGTTGTCGAACAAGTCGCTCGTCAGCTCGGACAGGCTGTTGCTGCCTAGCTTCAGTGTTCGAAGATTGGTCAGGTGGTCGAAGACGCCATCCGGCAGCTCCGTTAGCTTGTTGTCCTCGATGAGCAGCCATGAGAGGGTGGTCAATTCATCGAACAGCCCACTAGCCGGCAGCGAAGCCAACTCGTTGCGGTCCAATGCAATCCCCTGAATCTTGGATAGTCCGCTGAACGCTCCCTCTTCTATTGTGGTGATGGCATTGTCCTGCAGGAGCAAAGTCTGAATCTTGGATAGTCCGCCGAACGCTCCCTCTTCTATTGTGGTGATGGCATTGTCCTGCAGGAGCAAAGTCGACAGGCCTGACAAGCCTGAGAACGTGCTGTCGGACAACTCCTCCATGTCGTTCCCCGCCAAGGCCAGGAACTTGAGGCTGGACAAGCCTTCAAACACGCCGGTGGGCAGTGTGGTCAGGTTGTTGTAAGACAAGTTCAGCACTCTAGTCAGGCTGTCCAAGCCGTTGAACACACCAGCGGGCAGAGTTGATAGATTCTTGTTTCCACTCAACCTGAGCCAGGTCAGGTTGGATAGATTGTCAAACACGCCAGCAGGCAACTCGGTAAGAGCGTTCTCTGCAATGGTCAACGACTGTAAGCGATTCAATTCGTCAAAGACGTCCGGTTGCAGTTCAGTCAGTCCAGTCTCGTACAGGGTCAGGAATTTCAGACTGGACAGGTCATCGAACACCCCGACCGGTAACACGGTCAAGTCGTTACGCGAGAGGGTGAGTCCAGTGAGGCTGGACAAGCCGTGGAAGATCCCGCCTGGCAGTGATGTCAGTCTGTCAGCGTTGAGATCGAGGTATGTGATGCCAGTCAAGCCGTCGAAGTCTCCTGTCCTCACGGCTTTCATGGGTGGAACCCGGGTCCAATTGCCGTTTCCCTCGCTAATCAGGCCACTGAGTCTGAGTTGTCCATCCAGCGCTGCCAAGTCTCGAGCGACGATCGAATCACAGGACTTGCCCGTCTCTCGTTCCAAAGCTTCTTTCACCACAGGAGTGCGATCGCATACGGGAGTGAAGTAGTCCAGAGCCAGAACTCCAGCCCGAGCGTCACCGCGATGGGTGCAACCGGAGTCGTCACATGCTTCCAAGGCAACCACCCAGTGGCCGTTGCCTGATGCAGTGAGCGTTGCTTCGGTCGTCGTGGTGGATAGTTGATTGGCTTCATCGAAGTGGTCATCGCCCTCCAGCCGCCAACGCAGCTTGTAGGAAGTGGCTTCTGGAATGACTTGCCATGTCGCTTGCATCATCAGCTCGCCGCGTGTGGCTCCAACTGCCAGTCCAGGAGACGGAAACTCTCTCACATCGATCGTTCGGGCGATCGTGGAACTGCAGCCGGTGACGTTGCACGCCTGTGTGCTGACGATCCACTCGCCGAAATCGGCCACTTCTATGGTTGCAGTGGTGCCGGAAACGGTGGTTTCGTCTCCTGGCTCAAGAGTTCCGTCGACCCTTCGCCAACTGAGCAGATAAGTAGATGCTCCGCGCGATGGGTTCCAGGTTGCGATGATGTCTAGTTCGCCAGGGGTCGAGTCGATGTCAAGGGTCGCTGGCACGTTGGGCGAAGGAATCGCTACCGATTGACCTACAAAGCCCGGCGTGGCGTCCCCCCCGGCAGCACGCTTCAACGGTGTGTCATCGATGTGAACGTAGTCCAACGTGATTGAGTCGGGACCACTGAATCCGTCCTCAACGAACAGGGTGATCTCATTCCTGTGCACTCTGATTTTGCGGACCGGGATGTTCGTAGCGGACTCACTTCCGTTTACAAACGCCTTTACTGTGAACTGCTCCTTGGTCGGAGAGGGCTGCTGCTGCAAGTCCTGATCGAAGGTCAATTCCATCCACCACGTAGTGGCAGCCGCAGCGATAAGCGCGGGATGGCTTGCCCAGTCGGTCTGGAAGTCGCCGCTCAGGGAGACCGAGAGCCCGTCCGGGTCGGTAGCAGTCAAAGTGATCGTTGTCACCAATGGGTCTGCCAGCGCCGGAGCGACGCTCGACCAGTCGGCGTCGTCGTCCAGCTGGATGAACACCCGTTGCTGATCGTCCGTGACAAGGATTGTGTCGATCAGGCCGTTGGGGTCGGTGGGAGTTGTGAGCGTGTAGGTCAGATCGTCGCCGTCCGGGTCGGAGAAGATGCCAGCGAAGTCCTTGCTGAC